>Ga0209181_10000269_pt1 | contig 97537 bp, 72 predicted proteins | sample MAT05_FD_187208 | JGI IMG/M metagenome (GOLD analysis project Ga0209181, IMG submission 187208) | Freshwater microbial communities from Lake Fryxell liftoff mats and glacier meltwater in Antarctica - MAT-05 (SPAdes) (version 2) | ecosystem: Environmental > Aquatic > Freshwater > Ice > Liftoff...
CACGGCGTACACCCAAGGCCCGACCATCGCCGCAACGATCACCGCCCCCACCATCGGCCGCAGTCTCAGAGTCCAAGCCCATCCACCGCCCAGCACCGACACGACCATGCTCGTCAACAACGCGATTAGCGGGGTGATCGGCCCCTTGGTCATGATCCCGAGCCCGATGCCAATCCAGAACACGATCGGCCAGGTCCGTCCCCCGGGATCGCGCCATACGCGCCAGAGCGCCAGTTGTGTCAGCACCACGGTTGTCAGCAGCAGTTGGTCCGCCCGCGCCTGGTGCGCGTCCCAGACTACCATCGGGCACACCGCCAGCAAAGCAGCCCCGAGCAACGCGGCACGCGGGTCGAACATCCGCAGGCCTAGCCGCCATGTGAGCAGCACCGTCGCGACGGCCGCGAGCACTGAGGGCAAGCGATACACCCAGATCCCCCCGTGCGCCCGCCCGTCATCGCCCAGCACCCACAACGCCCCGCACTGAGCCCAGTAGATCAGCGGCGGCTTGTTCAGCCTGGGACGATCCTGTACCTTGGGAACCACAAAGTCCTTCGACTGGAACATCTGCCGGCTCGCCTGCGCGAACCGCGATTCGTCCCGGTCGATCGCGGGAAGAGACCACAGCCCGGGCAGATACACTGACAGGCAGAGAATCACGAGCCCCAGCCCGCCCCACGCCCCGCGCGCCACCGCCCGCCCACGGCACGGCACGCCGAGCCCGCCCGAGCCCGCGTTCGAGTCCTTCGCCTGTATGTCGCCATCCGACTTTGACATCTCCCGCGACTATAACCGCAGCCTGGCCTGGCCGATGCGCTGGGGTCACACGGTGATCGGTTTCGTCTGGCTGGTCTTTGGCCCGTGGTTCCGGTGGTTGGGCGATGCTTCACGGCGTTGGTGGACGATCCCCACGCTCATCGCAATCGTCGCTGTCCCGGCCATGCTTCCGCTCGATGGCCCCATCGCCTCGCTCGTTATGGATCGGGTCGAGATCACTAGGCAGACGCTCGCCATCCCGGTGCCCGACGCCCCAGCCGTACGCGTCTCATCCAGATGGAAACCCGGCGGCGATTTCAAACGAGAACTCGAAGCGATCCAACAATTTGGCCAGGGAGCTTCGCTTGTTGTGATCGCGACGACGATTTTTCTGCTCGATCCGACGCGTCGCCGTCGATTGCTGGACCTCGCAGCGGCCGCGGCGAGCACGGGGCTGCTCGTTCTGACCCTGAAGATGCTCATCGGCCGCCCCAGGCCGCGCCCCTGGTTCAACGACCCGTTCCATTTCCCGGGACCGTTCGGCGAGTACCCCGTCAGCGACAAGGCCGGAGTCCGTCACGCGTGGGAATTCTGGGGCAACATTTCGTCAGACCTCTGGTCGATGCCATCAAGCCACACGGCCTACGCCGTAGTGATGGCCATTTTTCTGAGTCGGATGTACCCACGGCTCAAACCGCTCGCGGTGACTCTGGCGTCGATCGTGGGTCTGGCCCGAGTATGGCTTGGCGCACACTACCCAACGGACGTGCTCGTCGGCGCACTGGCCGCATTCAGCCTGGCGCCGCGCGCCATCGACCGCTCGTGGGGCCAGATGATCTTTGGACGCTTGACCCATGGGCAAGCCCCGCTGCCGCAGTCCGTCCTGAACACCGCGCCGACGGCCCCGTCCAGTGCTCTCCTGATCGAGACCGGCCGACAGTCCACGCCCCCCCTCCCGACGTCGGCGCTTTGATCGCTCACCACAACATCGCCGACGAACCCAGAAACCGAACGCCCGAGCGTCTAAACTCCCCTCCCTTCGCACGGAGAGGTGTCCGAGAGGCTGAAGGAGCAGCACTGGAAATGCTGTATACGGGTAACCGTATCGGGAGTTCGAATCTCCCCCTCTCCGCTTGAGCGGGAGACTCTCTTTTTTAGGGTCTCCCGCTTTCTGTTTTTGGCGGTTTTTCCTCGGGAATTCGAAGTGTATCGAAGGTTCGTACCCGTACGAGGCGCTCGGAGACCGTCAGGGTTGTCGAACTCGACGAAAAATCTTCGTAGCGAGATTTTGGCGGCGTGGAACTTGGTTAAGGCAGGGCAAGAGGCATTGAAGATCCGCCTTGATCTGCTCGACTTCCATCAGGGCTGAGCCGCTCGAATCGCCACCCTCCACAAGCCTGAGCCGTTTGATCTCGGCCTTTAGGTTGGTCAGGCTCGGCAGTTCGCCGACGTGGTGCGTCAGGTCGGCCTCGACCATCTGCGTCGCCGTGGGCAGGTAGCCAAGCTTCTGGAGCGATTGCACGAGATCTCGAACGATCTGGAAGCAGCGGTGCTCGGCGTCGATCTTGACGGCCGAGTCGACCTCGCGCTCGCGGGCCGTGCGGCGGATCCGCTGGACCGTGAGTTCGGCCTCAGCCATCAGGCGACCGACCATCTGCTCGACCAGGTTGAGATCTTTGGGCACGGACAAGGCCGTGCGGATCGCGCGGCATTCGCGCTCGATGGTGCGGTCGGCCACGTGCAGGATCTGGGCGATCTTGGGCTTGGAGAGACCGTCCGAGGCCAAGAGTGACACCAGCGCTTGACGGTCGCCGGGCGCAAGCATGGGCCCGGCGTGAGCGCCGGATCGGACCTTGGCCAGCAGTTCGAGAGATGGGCCTAGGACGTCCGCGCTTGCGCTGCCCGCGTGCTCCAGCTCGCGAACAGAGGTCTCTGGCGGCGGTTCATTCGACGCCGGAGACTCCGACGAGTGTGGTTGAGGTTGCGTGCGCGATGATCGAGAGAGAGGTCTCGACCGGGCAGTCGGATCAGGTGATGGCGTGCCTTTCATGCCGACACCGCCTTCCGCGCCGCCGCAGGCCGGCTGGTTGCCGAGCCTGTGTGTCGCTGCACCAGCGTGCGGCCCGCGTGCGCCGCGTCCACCAGGTGGATCCACCGCCGCACGATCACATCGCAGTAGTGCGGGCTGATCTCGAGCGCGAAGCACCGACGTCCCAGCTGCTCGGCCGCGGTCAGCTGCGCGCCGCTGCCAGCGAACGGCTCGTAATAGATATCACCCGCCTTGGTTTGCTACCGCATAGGGATCTCGAAGACCTCCAGCGGCTTGGGCGTGGGATGGGCGTTTCGTCGCGGGACGTCTGCAAATGAGCAGGCGTCACCACGCGTCACACTCCAAGCGTGTTAGCGGCAACAGAACGCCGCGGCACGATCGCTAGGACACCGGCCAGACAAGTTGTGAAGTTGAACGCTCGTTGCCCCGAGCCTCGGCATCTCGCCTCGAGCCCACGTCAGCGGAAGCTTCCCGCTCCCGAACCTACCACGCCGCCAGCATCCCGCCGGGCTCCGGCCTCGTTGCAATACGCGCGGGTGGCTGGACGCCAGCATTAGACTCGGCACTAGAGGGTTATCGAAAAATATTAACTTGACAAGCCGTGACTGGTTTTGTGACCCTGAATCGCGTCCGTTGTAGAGATCGCTGTCGCTCGATGATCGGGCGCTCGTCAGTTCCGACGGCGAACGGCTTCTCAGTTCAACCGCTGTTCGTGAATCCTCGTTTACTCAGCGGCAGAGTAAGGCGGGGTACGGATCTCCACTCGAATCTTGGTCGGAGTGCAAGGCTCGAAAACTCTCACTTAGACGGGGCCAAGATTTGGCTTGGAGCGCACTACGGGTCGGCGTGGACTCATCCAGCAAGCGGATAGAGTGCGTTAAACGCTTGGCGAGGTTAACGATCAGCAACGGCTTGCTCGTCGGCGCGGGCGGCCTTCATGTCGAGCCGGAGCATGTACGCCGCAGGCTTGGGCACGGGCAATGCCTTTCGTTTCGCGAATCTTCTTGGCGAAGTAAGCTCGCAACTCCGCGACGAGATGGGCCGGGAGCGGCGTGCAGTTCTTCCGCTTGTTCTTAGCGCGCGAGGCCAATACGAACAGGTGCGGAACCGGCGCGTCGAAATGAAATCCAGCTAGCTCAGCCGTGAGGCACGATGCGATCCTGAGGTCCTTCATTGAAGAACAGGTCTGAGCTTTGACCGCCATTCCGCGGCGCGTTGATCGAAGCCACGGCCGGGCTCCGCCTTGTCTCGGGCGTCCAAGGCGTGCGCAAGTGAGGTGATGAGCCGTTCGCGGATTTTTTGTCCGGGTTGGAACTTTACAGCGGCGATCGTCGCCGCCGGGAGCGCGAGAGCTTCGGCATCCTCATGCGAACCGCTGGCGAGCAGCACGTCAACGAGACGCGCGACGGTGGCGAGCGTCTCTGAGTGTTCGTCGCCCTGAACGCGGCGCGAGGTTGCGAGAATCGCTCGGAGCTTCTCTTCGGCCTCGCCCTGACCACCGCGGGCCGAAAGGAGCACAGCGAGTTCTCTGGCACTCCCGATCGAGATCTGATTCGATTCTCCGAGCCTTGCCGCCGAACGCGTTGCGGCGTCACGGAGGAGCGGCTCGGCCTCGTCGAGCTTGTTGAGTTCCCTGAGCTGAGTTCCGAGCGACATTGTCACGAGGATGGTTGTCGTGTCGTCAGGGCCGAACATTCTGGTCGCGGCCTCGTGGGCCTGTCGGAGCAACTTCACGCTCTCCCCGGTTCTCCCGAGGTAGCCAAGCGTGATCGCGTAAAGTCGCGTGAGACGAACTGTCTCTGGGTGATCTGGTTGGAACACGCGAACGGCGGTGTTCATCGCTTCGCGCGCCAGCGGCTCGGCCTCTTCGAGTTTTCCAAGTTCGCCGAGCACCACTGCGAGGCTTGCCCCGCAGTTGATGGTCAGGCCGTGATCCGGGCCCAGCGATGGGGCGATTTTGCTCCACGCCTCACGCAGCAAACTCTCGGCCTCATCCAGCTTCCCGCGGGCGTAGAGGAGCAGGGCGAGAATCTGCTTGCAATCGAGGGTGCTGGGATGGTTTTCACCCAAGAGCGTGCGGCGAGAGGCGAGAGCCTCGCGGAGCAGCGGTTCGCCATCATCCCAGCGTTGCATTCTCATGTAGATCAAACCGAGTTCGCGGATGGAATTGGCGGTGTCCGGGCTTTCGGGGCCCATGACGCGTCGTCGGCGTGCGAGCGTGTCGACCGACAGCGGTTCGGCTTCAACGAACTTCTCTTGAATCCGCAGATGACCGGCGAGCGAGTTCACGACCGCGAGCGTGGCCGGGTCGTCTTGCCCGAAGACACGCGTGGCCCGTTCGGCGGCCTCGCGCCCGCACTCCACGGCCTCGACCATCTTGTGCTGGCTTTGATAGACCAGCCCGAGTTCGTGGATCGACCGGATTGTCTGCTCGTCGTCGTTCCCTAGCAGACGCCGGCGCGTGAGCACGATCTGCTCAAGCAACGGCTGGGCTTCTGCGTTTCTGCCTTGCCCGCGGAGCAGTGACACGCGAGAGTTCAAGGAGTGCAGCGTTTTCGGATTCTCCGGGCCGAGGAGGCGCAGTCGGGCCTCCAGCGCGGCGGCCTGGAGAGGCTCGGCGGGCTTATGAAGCCCGACCCGCACATAGATATCCGCCAACGACTGGCGCAGAGAGGCACCCACCTGCTCTTGCGTTGCAAACTCTTGGTCGATGATGCTGACGGCCGGAGAGAGAATGGCACGATCGATGAATGCCTGAGCCGCGTCTGTCGCGTTGATGCGCGCCAAGTTGGCGCGCATCGAAGCAACCTCTGTCGCTCGACTGGCCGGCGTTCCGTTGTCTCCCGCGAGCGCACCCTCGAAACGCTTGGCGACGTCCTCGATCATCTCCCGGCCGGCCTTGGACGGGTTGATCTGGTTCAGGATCATCTGCTGGAAATTGGCGACCTGAAACGTCTGTTGCTCGCGCTCTTCCGCAAGCCGCTCGGAGGCCTGCGCCTTTTCCTTCGCAGCGCGCTCGGAGTCCGCTCTTCGGGACGCGGCGATGAAGCCCCACGTCGTACCGATCGCGCCGACAAGGAGCGTCAGCGAGATCGCGGCCGTGGCGGCGACCGGCACGCGGTTCCGGCGAATGAACTTGTGCGCGCGGTAGACGTTACTGGGCGGGGCGGCCTGCACCGGCTCGCCGTCGAGGTATCTCTCCACGTCCTGTGCCAAGGCCAAGGGGGTCTCATAGCGTCGGGTGCGGTCCTTCTCGATGGCTCGCATCACGATCCAATCGAGTTCGCCGCGGATATTGCTCGCGAGCCGAGTAGCGTCGGAATCTCGAGCGGTTCCGATCGAGTGTCGAATCCTTGGAGACTGTTTGAGGCGATCGCTCGGCGCGGAAGGATCAACCTCCCGGAGAACACGCTGGATCTCAGCCAGCGAAGCGTTGGACATCGCAGCACGATCGAGCGGTGTGCTCCCGGTCAGAAGCTCGTACAGAAGAACGCCGAGCGAGTACACGTCTGTGCGGGTATCGATGTCGATCAAGCCGTCGGCCTGCTCGGGGCTCATGTACTCCAGCGTGCCGATGAGCGAACGGTGCTCGGTGAAGAGCGTCATGTCGGTCAGGCGACGATCGCTTACCTTCGCGATTCCGAAATCGATCACCTTGACCGTCGGTTTGTTATCAAGGGTGAACGCGAGCACGTTGCTGGGCTTGATGTCTCGATGGATGATCCCCTTCATGTGAGCGTGCTGCACTGCGCGGCACGCCTGCGCGAACACACGAACACGGTCGGAGATCGAGAGCTTGTGCTCGTTGCAATATCTGGTGATCGGTTCGCCTTTGACATACTCCATCACGAAGTAGGGCAGCCCGCTCGGGGTCGTGCCCCCGTCAAATACCTTCGCGATGTTCGGATGATCCATCGCCGCCAGCGCCTGTCGTTCCTGGTCGAACCGCGCGAGGATTAGTTTGCTGTTCATGCCGGGCTTGACGACCTTGAGCGCGACACGGCGTCGCACCGGCTCGACCTGATCGGCGAGGTAGACCGTGCCGAATCCGCCCTCGCCGATGGCTTGCAGCACTTTGTAAGGGCCGATCGTGGTGATTACATTCTCTGAGGCGGGGATGTCGGATGTTCTCGCGGCCTCGAATGTCGGTGCGTCCAGAAATGTGCCCAGGTGTTTGTGCGTGGCGAGCAGGTCAAAGATTTCCGCGAGTAGCGCGTTGTTGCCGCGGCAGGCACGTTCCACATACCCGCGCTGCTGGTCGGGCGAGAGTTCGATGGCATCGGTGAACACGTCTTTGGCGCTCGGCAAATCGGTCATTTCGTCGGTTCCTTCGGCGCGTCGGCCGACCTTTGGATCTCTCGCATGAGCCATGTTCGGGCATAGTTCCAGTCCCGGATGGCCGTTCGTGTGGAAAGCCCGATAGCGACGGCGGCCTGTTCCAGGCTAAGCCCCGCGAAGAACCGAAGCCGCACGACCTCGCCCGCGCGCTTGTCGTGACTTTCTAAGCGAGAGATTGCCCGATCGAGTGACTCAATATGCTCAGGATCAGCGACTTGGGCCAGGTCCGCGACCCCTTCAACATCCATGGGAAGGCTGACCTTGCCTGAACCGCCACCGCGTTTCACCGCTTTCTTGGCGCGAGCGTGCTCGATGAGGATGCGGCGCATCGCCTCCGCTGCGGCCCACAGGAACGCCGGGTCCAAGTGGGATGGGAGGTTGTTGCTCTTGCCGAGCCGCAAGTACGCTTCATGCACCAAGGCCGTCGCCTGCAACGTATGACCCGCCGGTTCGAAGGCGATCTTCCGTTCCGCAATCGCCCGGAGTTGTTGGTACACAGCCTCCGTCAATGGCACCGGAGTGTTCGCTGAAGACTCTTCGTCGGGCCCGTCTTTGTTGGAGGGGATGGATTCGGGCGACATCAAAGACTCCTCCACGGCAAGCAGTCTTCGCAAGGATAGGCAATTCAGGGCTCATCTTCGAACGCCCAAGTCGCTCAGAGCAACTCTGTCAGATCTTACATAAAAGCGTGTCACGAGCCCGGCTGTCCTCACGCCATGGAAGCGGGAGATCACCGGTTGCAGCCCGGAATCCCGACCATTTACGGAGATCGAATCGTGAAAATCGCAAAGAAGTTGGTTCCGCTCTGGCCTCTCGTCGGTTTCTTGGCAACGGCCTCTGCCCAATGCACCCCGACCTGGATACCGGGGCCTACGCCGCCCTATGTGCCGCCGGGATTCAACGAACAGGTTCTGGCAACCACGACTTGGGATCCAGATGGGGTCAACGGCCCGGAACTCTCTCAACTAATTGCCGGCGGTGTCTTTACCACGGCCAACGATGCCCCGGCCGGTGGTATCGCGAGATTTGACGGGTCGCGGTGGCACGCGATGGGTGCCGGGTTCAACGGGGGCGTGCAGGACTTGGTCGTATTCAACGGCGATCTCTATGCTGGCGGTGGATTCACAAAGTCCGGCACGACAATGGTGAATTATATCGCGCGATGGAACCCGACCACCGTGAGTTGGAAGGCGGTGGGAAGCGGCTTCGACAGTCAGGTGAACGTCCTCGCCGTTCACGCCTCCAAGCTGTACGCCGGGGGACTCTTCCTGAACTCCGGGGCGACCGCGATCGCGCGTGTTGCTTCGTTTAACGGAACCTCGTGGCAGCCTCTGGGTGGAGGGGTGAACAATGGTGTGCAGGCCTTGGCGTCGTTTCAGGGCGATCTATACGTCGGTGGGCAATTCACCCTGGCTGGCAACCTTAAACGTCCGCACATCGCCCGGTGGAACACCGTTGACGGATGGAGCCACAGCGTGGCTGGCGGCACCGACGGTATTGTGTTCGATCTCTGGCCCAGAGGAGATATCGAGCTCATCGTCGGCGGGGGTTTCACGAAGGGAGGCACAATCTCTTCAAACGCGGTCGCGCGGTTCAACGGCTCGGCGTGGTCGTCGATGGGCGGCGGCATTCCGAACTTCGGGTGCTTCCAGCTCCACGAGCATCGGAGCGAAATCTACGCCAGCGGCAGCGACGGCACTCACCAAGTCTTCCGCTGGAGCGGGCTCACCTGGAACTCTATCGGGCAAGCACAGCCCGGCGCGTTTGTTTCCGCCATGACCTCGTACGATAACGAGCTTGTAGTAGGCGGGAAGTTCACTGTCATCGGCAACAGCCTGACCCTTAACGGCATCGGGCATTTCTACCGTGGTCGGTGGTGGCCGCTCGGACCTCGGATCAGCGGCGCCGTCCGAGCCTTCTCCTCGCACGGCGCTTCGCTTGCGGCTGGGGGCGATTTCGACCAGAGCCTTTTCGATAACGCGAGCAACAACGACATGGCACGTCTGGTCGAACTGAAAACAGATTCGAGTCTTCGCTCGTTCGGGGGTACCAACGGCACCGTCCGAGCGCTGCACCAATACGTCGATCCAGATCGGCCCTTCATCCGCGACCTGGTCGTGGGCGGGTCGTTCACGATCGCGGGCGGGCCGCCGGAGGGCAGCCGCACCGTGAGCAATATCGCGCGCCGAAGCCAACTCGGGATCTGGTCATCGATGGGGTCTGGCTTTGACGGAATGGTCAACGCGATCCAGACCTACCAAGGCGACATCTACGCGACCGGACAGTTTACCAACTCAGGGACAACGCCCGTCCGACGCATGGCACGCTGGAGCGGCACGCAATGGCAGGCCGTGACTAACGGCGGGCTCGTTCACGCGACACTCCCGACGGGCACCTGCCTCAACGTGTACAATAAGCAACTCATCATCGGCGGGAAGTTCACTAGCGCTGGCGGCGTGACCGCTTCGTACATCGCCGCTTGGGATGGGAGTGTCTTCCGTCCCCTGGCCGCCGGACTGAACGCGGTGCCGGACGCGATGATTGTCTACAACGGCAAACTCGTCGTTGGCGGCAGTTTCACGAAATCCGGAACTGAGACGCTCAACTATATCGCCCAGTGGGACGGAACTCAGTGGACTTCCATGTCCAACGGCTTCAACGGGCTGGTCTACGCCCTTGCAATCCACGACGGCGACCTGTACGCGGGCGGAACATTCAGCCACAGCGCCTCGGGCATCCCCATGCAAAGCCTCGCCCGTTGGAGCGGGGCGCACTGGGATTCGGTTGACGGGGGTGTCGACGCCAACGGCAGAGTTTACGCGCTCGCGTCGTTCGGCGGCAGGCTTCACGTCGGTGGGGAGTTCATCAAGTACAGCATCGTCCCATCGTACCGCTGGGCCTCGGTCGGCTGCGCTTGCCGCTCCGACTTCGACGGCAACGGGTTCGTGACCGCTGACGACTTCGACGCCTTCGTGCTGGAGTTTTACTCCGGCAACGACCCGGCGGACTTTAACAACGATGGGTTTGTCACCGGCGATGACTTCGACGCCTTCAGCGAGGCGTTCGCGTCCGGGTGCTAACTTTACAACGCCATTTCATTTGAGTGGCAACATCTGATGTGATCCAGAGCGACTCCGCACACGCGGAGTCGCTCTTTTCTTTTCCTTGGTGTGCGACTTCTTCGCGTCCTCGATTGACCTAACCCAGATTCCATTGACCTAAATCGACCGACCGATCTGTCGAGCCTCGAACTGTTCGGGGCTGAGGTAGTTCAGGGCGGCGTGCAGACGCGTGCGGTTGTAGAACATCTCGATATACTCGAACACGGCGTGGGCCTCTTCTCTCATGGCGAAGGTGAAGAACATGGCATCGACGTTCAAGCGGGAGCGATTGTTGTGGATGAAGGCGAACTTTACAGGCGCTCTTTCGCGAAGTAGGCCGTCGATTTTTTTAGAGTATCGTGCTCCATGTGCAGGCGTGCGTTCTCCTTTTCGAGCTCGCCGACACGCTGCTCGAGCGAGAGATCTGCGGGGATGAGCGAGCGATCGGCGTTGAACTGGGCGGCGTCGACACACTTTCGCAGCGTGTCGTACCCGACGCCGAAGCGCTGGGCCACAGACTTGGCAGTGTGCCGCCGGGCGATGATCTGCTTGATCGCGGCCTTCTTGAACTCCTGCGAATAAACCTTCCTGGCCATCGCGACACTGCTTGTTCACTCCCCTGGCAGTTGTAGCCGAGGTTGGGTTGTGCCAACGGAATCTGGGTCAGGCCACGCGCTCGTACCGAAGAGCGCCGTGCGCGAGGCCGATGCTGCGGCCGTTCCCATCGCTCTGGAGCGGCACGTTCGTCAACGAGCCAAGCCACAGCGTGCTGGTCAGAACCAGCACGATGATGAACGCGATTTTCAACAGTCGCAAGGCCGCGCGCATGCTGGTCGCTCCGGTGGGCATCGCATCGAAGTTCCGCTCGCCCCTCTCACTGCGTCAAACTCCTAATAAAATCTCCATTGTCCGCTGGTCCAGCCGCTCGTACGGCAGCGGCCGCGCCGCCAGCTTGGCACGGTTAAACACCATCTCCCCGAGCGCGGCCGCGTTGGCCCGGCCTGATTCGACGATCATGCGGTCGAGCCTCGTGTTGTCGCGGTTGATCTGGCGGAGCAGGCGGCGGACTTGGCCGTCGGCGTTCCACTTTCGGGCCTTCTCGCGGAGCAGCGAATAGGTCCGCATGGAGCCGCGGGCGAACTCGATCACGTCGCCGCGGTCGCTGGTGCGGTAGGCGTGGCTGTCGAAGTGCTTGAATCCTTTGTAATTGTTGTCCTCGAGCAGCTTCACGAGGAAGAACGCGGACTTGAGGTTGGCCGAGCCGAAGCGGAGGTCCTGGTCGAAGCGCCCGAACTCTTGGTCGTTAAGGTCGATGTGGAAAAGTTTCCTCGCGCCGATCGCCTGCGCGACGGCGTGGGTGAAGTTCAGCCCGGCCATGTGCTCGTGCGCGACCTCGGGGTTCACGCCGACCATCTCAGGGCGCTTGAGCGTGGGGATGAGAGCTAAATAGTGGCCGGTGGTCGGGAAGTACATGTGCCCGCGCGGCTCGTTGGGCTTGGCCTCGAGCGCGAAGCGGTAGCCGTATTTCCTGGCGATCGAGTAATCGCACAGAAAATCCAGCGCGGCCCGGAAGCGTCGCTCGGCCAGGATCGGGTCTTTCGCGGCATCGGTCTCGGCGCCCTCACGCCCGCCCCAGAAAACATAAATCTTGGCCCCAAACTCGGCCCCGAGGTCCATCGCCCGCATCGTCTTCTGCACGGCGTAGGCCCGGACTTCCGCGTCGTTGCTGGTGAACGCGCCGTCCTTGAAGGCCGGGTCGCCGAAGAGGTTCGTCGTGGCCATCGCGGCCTTGATGCCGGTGCGGCGCAGAGCTTTGCGGAAGTCTCGCTTGATCTGCTCGGACTCGATAGGCGTCGCGTCGATGGGCACGAGGTCGTTGTCGTGGAAGTTCACGCCGTAGACGCCGCCGACCTCGCCGAGGAGATCGACGATCTCAGCGGGCGTAAGCGTCGGGCGCGTGGGCGCGCCGAAAGGATCGCGGCCGGTGTTGCCGACGGTCCACAGGCCGAAAGTGAACTTGTCGGAGGAGACGGGGGTGAGGTTTGGCATGCGGGGAAGATATCAGAAGCGGAGAAGTGGCGAAGTGAAATGCATGAGCCTCATCTGCTTCGTCACTTTGCCACTTCGCCACTTCTTCTTCCCTCTCCTCCACTACCATCGCCCCAGCATGTGCGGCATCGCCGGAATCCTCCGTGTTCATCCTCCCGGCACTCCCCCGCCGCCACCCGAGCTGGCGATCCCGGAATCGTGGCTGGACATTCTCGACGACTCGATCAAGCACCGCGGCCCCGACGGGCAGGGCCGATTCCGCGACCGTGCGATCCGGGCCGACGGTTCGATCGTGGATGTCGCGCTCGTGCACCGAAGGTTGAGCATTCTCGACCACGCGGGCGGGGCGCAGCCAATGGTGTCGATGAGTACGTCGGCTCTCCGTGCCGACCCTTCACGTTCTCTGATTTCTTCCACCTCTTCATCTTCATCATTTTCTTCCGCGCCACCTCGTGATACGGTGCAACAGAAGTTTGGCGGCATCTCAGTCGGCTCGGAGAACCAACGTACCTATTCATATCAAGGCTTGCCGCTGCCTGTGATTTTTCATGGCAAGCCTAATGATGCCGTAAATTACCAAACACTCGCCCCAGCCGCGACGAACGATACGATCGCCGTCGTCTTCAACGGCTGCGTCTACAACCACCGCGAACTCCGCAAGGAGCTGCAGGGGCTGGGGCACGAGTTTGTGACGGACCACAGCGATACAGAGGTTTTGGTGCATGGGTGGAGAGAGTGGAAGGAAGGCATTTGTGCGCGTATAGAAGGTATGTTTGCGTTTATCATCTGGGACGCAACAAATGGACAGTTGGCCGTCGCGCGCGATCGATTCGGCGAAAAACCGTTGTACTTCCGACATCGGCGGGAAGGTCCGTACGTGCTCGCCGTCGCGAGTGGGTGCCCTGGGCTCAATGCACTCCCGCTCGGTCTCGACGCACTTGCCACGAGCCCACAAGCCGACAGCGGCTTCGACCGAACTTTGAACTGCTGGCTGCGCTTCGGTCACGCGAGTATTCCACCGCTGCGTGCTGTCGGCGTCATTGTCCCGGGAAATATCTGCTTCGCAAAGCAGCAAACAGCTCGACCGGGAGTTCGTGAAATTCGATGGGTTCCTGGCCAGGCATCATGGCGTCGATGGGCTCCAATCAGGTATCCACGCACATGGCATCCGCCGGTCGACCGAATCGATGAACTGCTCGGTCGCGCTGTCCGCGATCGACTTGAGGCGGACGTGCCTGTCGGCTGTTTCCTCTCTGGTGGCATAGATTCGTCTCTCATTTCACTTCATGCGCACCGGCATCAACGCGACGTTATCGCATATACGATGCGAATGCCCGATCCGAGGATCGATGAATCAGCAACAGCAAGCGTGACCGCTAGGCACATCGGGCTGAAGCACGTCATACTCGAATGTGAGCAGCGTCCAGCGCAAGACCTCGTCAAGGCCATTCATCAACTCGGGCTTCCCTTCGGTGATTCTTCGCTGTTACCAACGCACTGGATTTGCAGAGCGGCTTCAAGAGCGGGGATAAAAGTTGCTCTTGCTGGAGATGGTGGGGATGAACTCTTTGGGGGCTACCGCCGTTACACCGCAGCACATCTCCTGGGACACCTTGGAATTTTCCGTCACGCCTTGCGGTTGCTCCCTTGGTTGGCACAGCCTGATCCGCAACCGGATTCAGCACGATCGAGCCGAGCACGCTTGGTGAATGCCGCTATTCACTGCGGATACGACGATTTACTCGCGATTTTCCCCGAACCGCTCATGAGGCATCTCGGCTTTACCAACCCGCTTCCGCGGTCGATGAAGACAGCCTTGGCTGTGAGGCGGTTCATCATGGACCTTGTTTCTCCGCCAACAGAATGGCTCACAAAGTCGCGGACGGGACACGCCATCGGGCGAGACCTTACCACATACTTACCCGAAGATATCTTGCGAAAGACTGACACCGCTTCCATGATGATTCCGCTCGAAGTGCGTTCGCCGTTTCTTGATCGCGAACTCTCCGACACGGCGATGCGAACAAGAATTTCTCACCTCATGCCCCACAACCAGCGTAAAGGCCTCCTTCGCGCCGTCGCTCGCAAATACTTCCCTCCCGAAATCGTTGATCGCCCGAAACAGGGCTTCGCCATCCCCATCGGCGAGTGGTTCCGATCCGACTTTGGCCAGATGCGGCAGCTTCTCCTCGACCACCTGCTGAGCCCCGAGCCCTTCGGCTTCGATTCGCTCGGCATCAACGCCATGATCAACATGAACTTCGTCCGCCAGATGCTCAAGGAGCACGACGACGCGGGCGGCAGGTCGGTCTGGCCTTGGAAGGGGCGGGACCACAGCCAGCGACTGTACATGCTGCTCGTGCTTTCGATCTGGGCCAAGTGGTTCTCGAGAATCCAGTCGCCGGGCGGAGCATCAAGCGGCCGCTAAAGGGCTCCCCAAACATCATCCAATGGGCCATCCATTAAGCAAAATTCCCCCTACTCGCCCCGGAGTGAGTACCATCTCGTTCGCCGGTCACTGACGACCGGCCCGAATCCGTATCGCTCGCGATCACATCCGGCCGATACATCCGATCGTCCTGAAACCGGCAAATGGACTTGCTCAACGGGCCGATACCATGAATCTGAACATGAATTTCTCGCGACGTGAACTCCTCAACGGCGGCCTCATGCTCGGCGCGGGCCTCGTGCTCGGCGGGTGCCAATCCGCGCCCACCGGCCCGATGGCTGACCCGACCTGGCCCGATCAGGGCAAGGCCCCGGACCTAAGCAAGCCCGCGGGCCGACCCGCATGGATGCCCAACTCGCCGATATCGAGCAACACCCCGCCCGTTCAGCCCAACATCCCCAGCGGCGGAGCGATCGTTCCGATCGCGCGCGGGCGATGGACCTCGGCTCAACCGCTCAGCACGCGCGAGACCTACGCCATGGGCGCGGTGCAACGCATCACGATCCATCACGACGCGATCATCAACTCTGACGTTCAAGGCCCCAGCGATGCGATGCGCCGCCTCAACGCCGTGCGCGACGGGCACCTGAAACGCCGCATGATCGACATCGGCTATCACTACGTCATCGACCCGCAAGGCCGAGTCTGGGAAGCACGCCCCACTCGTCTGCAAGGCGGGCACGTTCACAACCAGAACGAGCACAACCTGGGCATCATGGTGATGGGCAACTTCGAGCAGCAGCGCCCGACCTCGGCCGCGCTCGCCTCGCTTGACATCTTCGTGAATCAACAGATGCGGACCTACAATGTCCCCCTCGCCCGCGTGTACACGCACCAAGAGATCGGCCAGTCCGCGTGCCCCGGCGTAAACCTCCAGGCTTACATGGTCCGCACCCGTTCCAGCGGCCCGCTCGCCCGGATGAACGGCGGCGGCTGGCGCGCGTAGGCCTTTCCTACTCTTTTCCTACTCTTTTCCTGCTCCTTTCCTACATTTTCTAGTGGTACAGGTTTTCAACCTGTCTTCTACTTTTTCTACTCCGAATTCTCTGCTTGCTCTGATTGAGGCTGGCTGTTTTTCCCTCCAGGTCTAAACTCCCGGATGTCCAAGCGAGTCCGAATCACTGATGTCTCTCCGCGTGACGGCCTGCAGAACGAGCCGGGCATCATCGCCACGGCCGACAAGCTGCGGCTGATCGAGCTGCTGTGCGCGACAGGCGTGGACGAGATCGAAGTGACGAGCTTCGTGAGCCCAAAGTGGGTGCCGCAGTTGAGGGACGCTGCGGAAGTGTTGCGTCAAATCGGGTACGGGCGCGAGCACGATCTGTTTCTCTCGAAAGTGCTCAAGACGCAACCGCCGGTAGGGCGGGGGATTTCGCCACAATTTTCCGCTCTGATTCCTAACCAGCGCGGGATGCAGAGTCTGCTGGAAACCACCCCGCCGTCCGGCCAGTTCATGATCGAAAAGATATCGGTATTCACCGCAGCGAGCGAAACATTCAGCAAGAACAACACGAACGTGACCATCGAAGAAACAATCGAGCGATTCATTCCGGTGGTCAATCAGGCTCGATCTCTCAAGATGCAAGTTCGCGGTTATGTTTCATGCGTCATCGCGTGTCCCTTTGAAGGTCCGATCCAGCCCGCTGACGTTACAAGGGTTGCTGACCTACTCCGTGACATAGGCATCGATGAGATCGACCTTGGCGACACCATCGGTGCAGCGACCCCAAAGTCCGCGGCTGCGCTCCTAACCGCCGTCTTGCCAGCGATCACCGCGAACAATGGCTGGTGTACCCTCCACCTCCACGACACCTTCGGCCACGCCGCCGACTGCGTCAAAGTCGCGCTCGACCTCGGCGTCTACTCCTTCGACGGCTCCGTAGCCGGCCTCGGCGGCTGCCCCTACGCCAGCACTCCCGGCAAACGCGCTCCCGGCAACATCTCCACCGAAACGCTTGTCCGCACGATCCACGACGCTGGCTATACCACCGGCGTAAACCTCGACGCACTCGCGGAGGCGGCCGCATTCGCAAGAAAGATCACGGGTCGGTAGTTCTCCTGAAATAGCATCCGCGATGACCAGCACTTCGCATTCTGAATCTCTTGTTGGCAGCGAGCGTCGCGGAGATGTCTGCGTGCTCACGCTCAATCGCCCGGACCGGCGCAACGCCCTGACACCGGAGATGCTGCGCGACCTTCAACGCGAGATCACGAGCACCGATCAGCGCGCGATCCTTCTCCGCGGCGAGGGCAAGGTCTTCTGCTCGGGCTTTGACCTCTCCCTCTGCCACCAGTCCGCCGACGGCTCGGTCATGCGTTCGCTCTTGCAAGGCCTATCCGACTGCATCGCCGCCATGCGCGACCTGCCGATCCCCGTCGTCATCGCCGCGCACGGCGGCGCGATCGCGGGCGCGTGCGCCCTACTGGGCGGGTGCGATGTCGCCGTGACCGACGCCGCCGCTCAGCTTGGGTACCCCGTCGTCCGGTTCGGCATCTCCCCCGCTGTTTCCGCCCCGTTCCTGAAGAACGCACTCACCTTCGGGCACGCCCGCGAGCGGCTGCTCGACAGCGGACTGATCTCGGGCGTCGAAGCTAAACGCATCGGGCTCGCCAGCGAGTGTTGCTCTACACCCGAAGAAGTTTTTCCGCGAGCCCTCGCCATTGCCGAGATGCTCGCGAGCAAACCGCCCCGGGCAATGGCCGCCACACGACGCTGGCTCAACGAACTCGAAACCCTCGATCAGCGCGTCACGCGCGAGGACGCGCTCGGCGTCTCGCTCTCGCGCACCGGAACAGCCGAGGAATCAACCCGGCTCGCCAGTCTCTTCGCAAAGCCCTGAACAATCGCCCGCCTGCTGGAGCCCCGCCCGATGACCGACCTGGCCACGCTCGAAATTTCAGGACCGATCGCACGCCTCACGCTCAACCGCCCCGACGCCCGCAACGCGCTCTCGGTTGATCTCCTGGCCGCGCTGCACGCGAAGGTCGATTCGCTCGCGACGCCCTCGGAGCCCATCGTGCTCATCGTCACCGGTTCAGGGAAATCTTTCTGCGCAGGCATGGACCTCCGTGCCGTGATGAACGACCCGGCCGCCCCCGCCGCGCTGCTCTCTTCGCTCGCCGAGTTCACCATCAAACTTCGCCATCTTCCGCTTCTCACGATCGCTCGCGTCAACGGCGCCGCCATCGGCGGTGGCTGCGGGCTCGCGTGCGTCTGCGACTTTGCCATCACCCACACCGATTCCAAGATGGGCTTCCCCGAGGTCGATCTTGGGGTGTGCCCCGCCGTCGTGGCGCCCTGGCTCGTGCGCCGCATCGGCGCAGCCCGGGCTCGTCAGGTCCTCCTTTCCGGCGGTCTAATGACCGGCCAGCAGGCCTTCGAGCTGGGCATGGTGACGCAGGCCGTCGCCAGCGCTCGCGAGCTGGACCCCGCCGTGGATGCGCTCGCCAAACGCCTCGCGACCGGAGGTCCACACGCCCTCCGCGCCACCAAGAGCCTGTTGAACTCGCTCGACGGCTCGGACGACGCCGAGATCGTTCGCCGCGGCGCGCAGCTCTCCGCAGCCGTGCTGGCGACACCCGAAGCTCGCGAGCGGCTCGCCGCCAGCCTCGCGCGTTAACACGACTCGTTCATCTTGATCGCTTACGATCTGGCGTGGACGTGCCGCAACCATCCCCGATTACGCCGATGCCTGTTGCGGCGGACGCTGACCGAATCATGCTTTTCGGCGGCAGCTTCGATCCGCCGCACCGGGCTCACATTGAGTTAGCAGCATTGGCTCGCGATCAAGTGCTCGGAAAGGCGGCTTGGCTGGTGTTCGTGCCTGCCTCTCGCTCGCCGCACAAGGACCTCGAGCCCCGCGCGTCGGACGCGGATCGAACCAAGATGCTGCGTTTGGCGACTCGCGAGGTGGCGAACTCGGCGGTGTGGACCGATGAGATCGATCGCGCCAGCACACCAAGCGCCGGTCCAAGCTACAGCCTCGACACCGCCCGTCGGGCCCGCTCGCTCCTTATCGCAACGTGCGACGTGCGATGGTTGATGGGATCTGATCAGGCGATCGCATTTCATCGATGGCGTGAACCGCGAAAGTTGATCGCACTTGCGTCCCCCGCGGTCATGCTGCGCACGCCGCATCGGACGCCCGAAATGTTTCTCGACGAGATGAAATCGACCCGGTTCTGGACGGTGCCTGAACTCGCCGACTGGCGCTCGCGTGTGGTCGAACTCCTCATGCTCGACGCCTCATCAACCGGGCTACGGAATTTGCTGGCCGCGCATTATCCCGGACGGGAACGCGACCTCGAGGTCTCGCGCGAGTTCGAGGCCGCCCTGGACGCCGACGTGGCCTTGTACATTCAAGAGCACGGCCTCTACCGCTGAGCGATTCTCCGTGGTCTCGATATCACGAAAAGACCCTAGCACGCGGGGGCTTCTCAAAGATCTCAGCACGCTTTGCGGAAGCGAATATCGATTACTTCACAGCCTTCTTCAGCGCTTCCGCCTTGTCCGTCTTCTCCCAAGTAAAGAAGTCGCCCGTGGGCGGACGACCGAAGTGCCCGTGCCGGGCCGTCGGCCGATAGATCGGCTTGCGAAGCTGCAACGTCTCGATGATCGCACGCGGGGTGAGCTTAAAGAGGTCACGCACCGCCTGCCCGATCTTGTCCTCGTCGGCCTTGGCCGTGCCCTGGCAATCAACGTAGATGCTGGTCGGCTCGGCCACACCGATGGCGTAGCTCAGCTGAACCTCGCAACGATCGGCGAGACCCGCCGCAACGACGTTCTTGGCGATGTACCGGGCCATGTACGCGGCCGAGCGATCAACCTTGGTCGGATCCTTGCCGCTGAACGCGCCCCCGCCGTGACGTCCCATGCCACCGTAGGTATCGACGATGATCTTGCGGCCCGTGAGCCCGCAGTCGCCGTGCGGACCGCCGATCTCGAAGCGGCCGGTGGGGTTCACGTGCGTGGTGATCGCCGGGTTCCACCATTCCTTGAGCACCGGCTTGAAGATCTGCTCGATGACCTGACGCTTGAGTTCGTCCTGCCGCTCGTTCCAACCTTTGTCATGCTGGGTCGAGAGGACGATCGTGTCCACGCGGACGGGCTTATTCCCCTCGTACTCGATCGTGACTTGGCTCTTGGCGTCAGGGCGCAGGCCGGGGATGCGGTTTTCGCGGCGGATGTTGGCCTGCTGCTCGACCAAACGGTGAGCCAGCTGGATCGGCAGCGGCATGAGCTCGGGCGTCTCATTGCAGGCGTAGCCGAACATCATGCCCTGGTCGCCCGCGCCTTCGCGGTCCACGCCCATGGCGATGTCGGGTGATTGGCGTTTGATGGAGGAAAGGACGGCGCAGGAGTCGCAGTCGAAGGACATGTCGCCGGAGGTGTACCCAATTTCTTTGATGGTCTCACGCACGACATCGGGAATCTCGACGTAGGCCTTGGTGGTCACCTCGCCGGCGACAACGACCATTCCTGTCGAGCACAGCGTTTCACACGCCACGCGAGAGAAAGGATCCTGCGCAAGCATCGCGTCCAGGATGGCATCGGAGATTTGATCGGCGACCTTGTCGGGGTGGCCCATCGAAACGGACTCGGAAGTGAACAACTGCGTGCGCGCCATGAAGAAACCCTCGTGCTCAGCACCCTCTCGGCGTCCATCGCCGGAGCAGGCCAAGGCGGAAGAATAGCGCCCGATCTTGCGACTGTCCCAACGCATTTCTCAGTACTTCACCGACCGAATCTCTCACTTTCTCGCCTCCCACAGGCTCTAAACCGGCCGTCAATCGTTCAGCAACCGCGTTTGACTCGGCCCCGCGTGCCCCACACCATTCTCTCATGGCCGTCCGCATGGAACTCTCTCGAATCCTGATCCGCGAGCTCAAGGATCTCCAGATCATCGAGCTTCGCGAGATGGACCCCGACTCTGACATCCAAGGGTCCGTCGGCGGGCCAGTTCCTGTCGAAAAGCTCGGCAAGGACGAGCAGGCCTCGAAGAACAGCGGCGGCGGCCGCTCGTTCCCCATCGTCATCGGCCTCCCCGAGGCCCAGGCGATCGAGCGGCGCCTCAAAGGCATCCAGATCAAACGCCCTCAAACGCACGACCTGCTCGGCAATGTCATCACCGCCCTCGGCGGAAGCCTCGAGTCGATCACGATCACCGACCTCGCGGACCACACCTTTTTCGCTACGCTGGACATCCGCGGGGCCGACGGCAAACTGGTCAACGTAGACTCAAGGCCCAGCGACGCGATCGCGCTCGGGATCGCCAGCGACGTGCCAATCTATGTCGCCGAGCACGTGCTCGACGCGGCCATGACGGACGAGCTGTGATCGCCGCTTTGGTCCTCGGGGCGAATCCAACACCGCACATCGTTTCGAAGCAGCATGCGATCATTGCTCCGGGAACGCCGAGCGCTCTCGAGATGTGCTCACCGCGAGACCGACCACGATGAACGGACCGACCCCTGCGAACCACGACGTCCCGCACGATCCCTCAGCAGCGATCGATCGTCGCTCGCACGCAAGGTCGGGCCAGTACCTCACCGCCGAAACCGCTGGCATCGGTGGGACGATCAAGAATCGGCCTCAGGATTTTCTTGTTGAAGAGCTCCCACAATACGATCCCTGCGGCGAGGGCGAGCATCTCTACCTCTTTGTCGAAAAGAACAACCTGAGCACGTTCGAGATGATCGACGTTCTTGCGGCACACTTCGACGTGCCGCGCCACGCGATCGGATACGCCGGACTCAAGGACAAGGCCGCGATCACCCGGCAGGTCGTCTCCATCCACGTCCCCGGCAAGAAGATGGAAGACTTCCCGATGCTGACGCACGATCGCGTCAGCGTTCTCTGGGCAGACTATCACACGAACAAACTTCGGCCCGGGCACCTGCGCGGCAATCGTTTCTCGATCCGTGTGCGCGACACTTCCGCGACCAACGCGCTGCACGCTCACCGTGTGCTCAACGCGCTCGCCGCCCATGGAGTTCCCAATCGCATCGGCGAGCAGCGTTTCGGGGTTAATGGCGCGAATCATCTGATCGGACGAGCCTTGCTCAAGTTTCAGTTTGAAGACGCGGCCGCTCTGCTTCTCGGGCCCAACCTCGAGACCCCCGAGCAGACGACCTCATCGCGGCGCGCCTTCGCGGCCGGAGACCTGCGCGCGGCTCTCATCGAGAACCCGCGTCACGCGCGAGCCGAGGAACGCGTGCTGCGAGCCCTGATCCGAGGGCGTTCGGCCCGTGAGGCGATGCTCACGATCGACGATTCAGCCCGAGCGTTTTTCATTTCCGCGTTCCAATCTGCGGTCTTCAACGCCGTGCTCGACGAACGGATCGGCGGCGGCTCGCTCGCAACCTTGCTGGCTGGCGATCTGGCAGTCAAGCACGACAACCGCGCAGTCTTCGCGGTGAACGACGCGGTGGCCGCTGACCCTGAAACAACGGCGCGGCTAGCGAGGATCGAGATCAGCCCCTCGGGCCCGATGTGGGGACCGACCATGTTGCGAGCCACGGGCGAGTGCGACGCGCGCGAGACCGCGGCCCTTGTGAACGCCGGCGTCTCTCTTGATGAACTCGCCGTGTTCGGCACGCGGACACGCGGCATGTTGGACGGCGTGCGGCGGCCCCTGCGTGTACCGGTCATCGACCCGGCAGTCGAGGGCGGAGTGGACGAGCACGGCCCGTACGTCCGCTGCGCGTTCGAACTCCCACGCGGGTCCTTCGCGACCGTCGTGCTCCGCGAGATCATGAAACCCGCCGAGAGTGAAACCTTGAGAAGCGAGCCCGAGTGAGCGATCAAGATTGAGAACATCTGGCTGAGCACATCGCAGTGACCAACCCCGACCCACAACTCTGGCTCAACATCCCCGTTCGCATGGTCTGTTTCGATTGGGGCGGCGTCATCCTCCGCATCTGCCGATCGTGGGCCGAGGGCTGCGCCGCCGCTGGTCTGCCCGTGCGCGGTAACTCCGCCTCGCCCGATCTCAGAGTGCGTCGCAGGATCGCCGCCGAGGAATACCAACGCGGACGATTCACGACCGCCGAGTTCTTGCGATCGCTCGAATCGATCGTCGAGAACGTGTATTCGCAGGTCGAGCTCAAGCGAATCCACGACGGGTTCCTGGTCGAGGAGTACGCGGGCGTCGATCGGCTGGTTGATCGCCTTGCCAACACCGCGAACATTGAGACAGGGATGCTTTCCAACACGAACGAACTGCACTGGCAGCGGCAGCACGCCGACTCAAACGCTTCAGTGCCCCACTTCCCCACCGCTTCACGCTTGAACCACCGACACGCAAGCCACCTGCTCGGGCACGCCAAGCCCGGGCACGAAATCTACCGCGCGTTCGAACGACATACCGGCTTTCGAGGCCCCGAAGTCTTATTTTTTGATGACCTCGCTGACAACATCGCCGCCGCCCGCGCGGTCGGTTGGCGCGCCGAACAGATCGACCACACGGGCGATACGGCCGCGCAGATGCACGAGCACTTGCAACGCCACGGTGTCTTTGCACGCTGAGATCACCCCACTCACGCGCGGTCAATCGCGACGTCCAGCTCGACCGTTCGTACCGGCAAGCACTCCGCATCGCTGCAAGCCTGATAGGTCAGCACGAGCATCGGACGACCGGTCCACTCTCCCTCGCGCTCGACCGCCACGTCGAACTCAACCGTTCCAGTATAGACAAACGAGCGAAGATCCTCGGCACCAACAGGATCTTTCAGCCGCTCACCCGCCGGGTAATCGGCATAAACACGGATACCTCGTCCACCTGAAATCCCGACACGCATCGGCTGAAGTTGAGGCCGACCCCCACTGTCGTTGCCCGGCGCCTCATCGCACAGCTCCGAGGCGACGACGTGGTAGCCGTCGGCGATGCGGAGCACGAGCCGAACAAGCCCGGGCTGATCCACACCGACCGCAACGCGGTCAACACTCGCGTAAACCTCCATCGCAAGCAACGAGTCAGTCGCGCTCGGCAAGGCTGGCTGAGCGTCCTCGGTCGCGAGAGTCCGCGCGATAGACGCAAAGCAAGGCTCGGTAAGCACCCGCGCAATGGCGCGAACCGCGTTCACAGTGCCGACCGGCGAATCAACCACCGCTCGACCGATCCCCGCGAGCAGCCCGGCCGCGCGATCGAGATACCTCTGCTTCCCGGTGATCCGTCCCAGATCAAGCAACGCGTGCAGCATGACCGAAAGGCCGCTGGGAACAGCGCCGTCGGAGGTGGACGCGGTCCGCACGAAGAGATCGGTGCACAACTCCCGAGTATCGAAGTATCGCCCGTAAGCATCCGCGAACTGCGCGTGAGCCGCGTCGGCAAGTTGCTCGGCCCACTCGAGGTTCCCGCGCTCGGCGTCGCGCTGGCGGTCGAGGGTAACCGTTGCCTCATGCAGGTCGATCAGGCCAGAAATCACGCACGCGTAATCCTCGAGAATCCCCGGCGAACTGCGCGTGTCATTGCGCGAGGAGCGGAACAGGCTTCCGTCTTCCCACATGGACGCGCGAAGATGCCGCGCCGCGCTTTCTGCGGCGTCGATGAAGCGCGGCTGACCCAGCGATGCCCCGGCCGCGGCCATAGCACCGATCATCAATCCATTCCATGACGCGAGCACCTTGTCGTCGAGCGCGGGCTGCCTCCGAGTCTGTCGTGCTTGGTACAAAGCCGCGTTCGCCGCTCGAAGACTCTCAGCGAAATCCGCCCCCGACACGCCCATCGCTCGCGCCAAACGCTCGGGCCGATCGCTCAGCCGCAACACGTTCCCGCTTGGTTCGTTCGGATGATGCGGGTCCTGAAAGTTCGGACCTTGATCGAGGCCATAAACCCGCTCGGTGAACGAGGCCTCGCGCACGTCCATCAATTCGCGGACCTGCGCAGCCGTCCACAGATAGTTCAACCCCTCACGACCGTCCACTTCCGCGTCCTGCGCGGCGAAGAATCCGCCGTGCGTTCCGGTCATCTCACGGATGACATAGTCCAGCGTGCGAGCGGCGATCTGGGCATAGAACTCGTCGTCGTAGGCCGCCGATGCACGGGCATACACGCGCGCGAGCTGCGCGTTGTCGTACAGCATCTTTTCAAAGTGCGGCACCAGCCATCGACCGTCCACGCTGTAGCGGTGGAACCCGCCACCGACCTGATCGAACATCCCGCCGCACGCCATCTTGTTCAGCGTGCGCGTCACGGCCTCATCGATACCGTCCTTGGTCGCATCGTCCGCGGCGAGCGATCGAACACTCAGCAGAAGCTCGAGCAAGGCCGGTTGGGGAAACTTCGGCGCGGAACCAAACCCGCCCTCGGCGCGATCGAAGCTCTTCAGAAGTTGGCCGACCGCTTCGGTGACCTGCGCCTGACCGATCACAGCACGCTCTGAGCCCGCAACATCTGGCGACAGATGCTCCCGCACGGCCTCGGCAACGCGCTCGGCCTGCGCGACGACCTCCGCTCGCTGATCCCTCCACGCGCCGCCGAGCCGCTCCAGAATCTGCGTCCACGCGGGCATGTTCATGCGCGGCTCGGGCGGGAAGTACGTCCCGCACCAGAACGGCTTGAGCGTCGTGGGGTCAAGAAACACGTTCATCGGCCAACCGCCGCGCCCGGTCATCATCACCAGCCCGGTCATGTAGATGTCGTCCACGTCGGGCCGCTCCTCGCGGTCGAGCTTAATGCAAACGAACCGTTCGTTCATCTCGCGCGCGACGACCTCGCTCTCGAACGATTCCCGTTCCATCACATGGCACCAATAGCACGTGGAATAGCCGACCGAGAGAAGGATCGGTACGTCGCGACGTCGAGCCTCGGCGAATGCCGCATCTCCCCAAGGCCACCAGTCCACCGGGTTGAACGCGTGCTGCAGCAGGTACGGACTCACCTCGCCCGCCAGCCGGTTAGGCTTGCGCGACGCTGAGCGTGAGACGGGCTTTGAATCTGAGCGTCCGGTCATGAGCAACCTCTTCTTGATATCTCGCCAAACGGAGAGCCGAGACGTGATCGATCGCCGATGCTCGCGCGAGAGAAGGAGCACCGAGGGAACGCATTAGGCCTACCGCGATCGCCCCATGACCTTCACGATCAGAGAAACAAACCGCCGACCACTCAACGCATCCCGGACCACAGGAAGCGTAGACGGCCCCGCGTCGCTCACTTCCGACGAAGAACGCACGCCCGTGACCGCGCCCAGCAGACGCACGGCCGCGAGGCTCGCGCTGAGCACCGAGTCGCTCAGCATTGCAAGCGCGGTGACCGTGACAAAGCCGTCGATCACTCGCTCCTCGTCGCGCGGAACACGACAGAGTTCGGTCCGATGCCGGTCGAAGCTCGCGCAGTACTCCGCCGCGGCCTCTCGCAGCGGGCCCGGATCGCATCCCACTTCGTGTTCCGTCTCGACCGCCGATCGCGTCAGACGCTCCACCGCTCCATGCAACGCGTGCAATTCCTTCGCCAGAATCGCTCGACCGCGCAGAACACTTTCTCCGCCCGCCTGGAGCAAGATGGGGAGCGCCATCGCGAAAAGACGCGAACCGCCGCGAACCTCGGCGCGTTGCGCAACCGACACCGCATCAGACCGCGCGACCATCAGGCCGTGACGCGTTGCAAAGCGATCAAGCCCGGCCGCCATTGGGACGCTGATCCCCGGATCGGGCCCGCCCTTGAGAAGGTCCGAGGCCAGAAAGTCCAAGTACTCGCGCTGATTTTCAAAGAGCGAACGGCGCATAAGTGGGCGGAGCGGCCCGAACTCCGGCCTCTCGTCGATGGCCCGGCACACCTCGCGCACGTCGCCCGTCGGGTCGTCGCCTTGCCACGACGACGCGATCACGCCATCACGCCAGAGTGGGAGCGACCAAGACCACGATTCGATGAACCGCATGTACCGCGGCGAAGACCTGACCGCCGCGTGCAGCTCGGACTGCCCAAAGTCCGAGAGTGGCGCGGGCATCATCGTCACCACGTTCTCACCCAACAACAACGCGGCCATGGCGGGCGGCTCGCGCGTCGTCAGGTGGTATGGGCTGAGTATCACGCGCATGAGAGGGGCCAAATCTCTTTATTTGCTGTCGCCTTCGGGCTTCAAACCATCCTCAGCTTTGGCGTCCAGGGTTGCTGGTTTGAGCGACATGGCGACGTTGAGCCAGCCGACGATCTTGTCGAACTCAGCTGGCAAGCCCAGACACAAAAGCTCGTGATTCGCAGGGTATATCCATCTCTCCGGTCTGCCCAGACGCTCCCAAAGCACGTCGCCCAGCGCGGACGGCACGGCACGATCAACAGAACCTTGGAGCATCAACGCTTTCACGCCCTTCATCGCGCCCGCGGTGTGGTACCCGTCCAGGCGAGCGTGCGTAAGTAGCTTCGAATCAAAAGACCCGATTAGGCCTTGGGTCGCCGCTTGCCCCACCCACACCGTCCGCACCGCGTCAATCATGTCCTGATAGTTGCTGCGTTCATTGATGAGCCAGAAGCCCGCGCCACCGCCGACCATCACCGCCGCGGAATACAGCGAGGGCGTGCGAGCGACCACCGGGGGCAGGCTGATCGCCCCACCGCTGATCCCGACCACCGCGTGCGGCAGAGCCCGCGATCCTTCGCGCTTCTCGTGCACGTACGCCCACGCGGCCTCGACCGCGTACGCGCACTCGCCGAGCCGGTCATTGACGATCCCGCCGACTTCCCGCGCGGACCGATCGAGGTCCGCAGGGTCCACGCTCACAATGAGCCGCTCCGTGAACCGCGACGGCTGAGCGAGCATCCTCAGCACGCCAAAGCCGCTGGCACGCAGCCGGAGCGTGAGCGGATCGAGCACAACCTCTGGAGTTCCAAACATGCCGGGCATGAGCAGGACAACGGCGCGGGCGATCGCCCGACCGCGAGCATCACGCGGCGAATGCTCGTCGCCCATGGCGTCGTAATACGCGAACCACGTGCGCTGCATCTCGATGCTCGGGGCGGCCAACTTCTCCGCCGCCTTGCCCTCGCCCGCGTCCTTGCGCACGACCTGCTCGCTCCCTGACGCGAACACGAACACAAGCTCCGCGTCCGGACCCGCGGCGGTGCCCGGCCCGAGCCCGAAGCCGAAATTGTTCGCAAAGTCTCGCTTCCGACCGCCAGCGTTCGGCACGAAGATGATCGAGTTCCGGCCCTCCAGCGTCAGGCTTGATCCATGATGGTCCTCAAGTCCCAGAGTGCTCGTGAGCGCCTCAAAGATCGACCGTTCGTCCTGCGTCGGCGTCAGTGGAGTTGCCCGCAACCGACGCGTTCCGAGCTTCGATACTTTCGTATCAAGAGCCCAGATCACGCCCTTGGCACCGTTCGCCCGCGGGTTCCATCGAGCGGGCCAAGCGTCGTCGAACGGCAAGAACGGCAGCGCCGTATCCGGGACATACTCGACCGCCGCGGGCAGTGCGATTGGCACAGTGGACGAGGCCGTGGACGCCTGACGAGCGGAGCAGACCGTGATCCAACCGCCAGCAGCGATCATCACTCCAGCGATCACGAGCGAAGTTTTACGCGCCAGCAAAGTTCGAACGAGGCTCGCTTTGTTCATCTCGAGTATCCCTTCGGGTTCGCCTTGAACCACGACCACGCCGATTCGATGCTCGTCCGCAGATCGGTGATCGACGCTCGCCAGCCCAGTTCGCTCTGGATCTTCCGAGGATCCGCAAACAGCCGAGGCGGATCACCTTCACGGCGTGGCTCTTCACGCACCGCAAACTCACAGCCTGTCACCTCGCGCACCGCCGCGATAATCTCACGGACCGAATACCCTCGTCCGATCCCGAGGTTGTAGGCCGCGCTCGTGCCGGGCTTGATCGCGTGCAACGACTTCACGTGAGCGTCAATGAGATCTTCGACGTGGACGTAGTCTCGGATGCAGGTTCCGTCGGGCGTGAGGTAGTCGGTTCCGAAGATCGCAACGCCGTTACGCCGTCCCATGGCCGCGTGCAGCACAACCGGGATCAGGTGAGTCTCAGGATCATGATCCTCGCCGAGCACGCCGGAGCGGTCGCAGCCCGCAACATTGAAGTACCGCAGCGCCGTGAACCCGAACGGCTTTCCGGCCTTCTCCTGCCCACGCGCGAAGTCTTCAAGGATGTGCTCCCCGTGCAGCTTGGTCATGCCGTACGGGCTGATCGGCGCCTTGGGGCAGTGCTCAGGGATCGGGACCATGCCCTCGGGCGGGTTGCCATAGGTCGCGCAGCTCGACGAGAACACGAACCGTTCGACCCCGGCCGACTCGCACGCGCTCAGAAGCGCGATCATCGCCGACACGTTGTTGCGGTAATACCACAGCGGGCGATCGACCGACTCCCCCACCGCCGCGAGCGCCGCGAAGTGCATCACCGCCGAAACACGGTGCTCGCGCAGCAGGCCTTCCACCCGGGACTGTTCCGAAACATCGGACTGGACAAAGACAAGCTGCGACCCCACCTTGGTCGCCCGCTGCAACGCGTCCATCGCGCCAGCGTGCCCGCGAACCAGGCTATCAACCACGATCACCCGGTGCCCGTCACGCAACAACCTCTGCGCTGCGTGCGATCCGATGTACCCCGCGCCCCCAGTCACCAGAACATTCATGAACCCTCCGTGGATTGGTCCTTCCGATTCTTCTGTGCACGAGCCTTACCTGCCCGTTGAATTCGTTCCGCACAATCTGATCGATCAAACAAAGTTCGAGTTCGATAAACTTCCCGGCGTAATCACGCCGCCGCCGAATGCCTCTCCCCCCAGCCGCCGACCTTCGCTTCCTTCCTTCGTGCGATATAAACCAGCACCGCAACTCCCAGCAGCACCACCAGCACGCTGTACCACTGCCCGCGGCTGAACCCGAGCCATCGCTGCACGGCCAGGTCCGCGTCCGGCAGCCGGACAAACTCCGTCGTGATCCGCATGATCCCATACGCGATCAGCCACCACGCCGAGATCACCCCCGGCGCACGCGGCCTCATCGCCACGACCCACACCACCGCCAGCAGCAGCACACCATCGGTCAACGCCTGATACAACTGCGACGGGTGCCGGGCCGAGACCAACGGTTCAAGCTGCGCTGCCAGTTCATGCGCGCCGTGCTGGATCTTCTCGGTCAGCCTCTGCAAGCCGCGGTCCGCGTCGTCGCTGGGCAGGCGGACCTGCTCGACCAGCCTCGTGAGCGCCGCCGATCGCTCCCCCCCAGCCTCGGGCGACATCAACTTCGCCGGGTCGTGCTCGCTCAGAAGCTCCTGCGGGAACTTCACCGCCCACCACGGCGCGGGCTGGCCCGGCAACGCCACGATCTTTCCCAGCAACTCTCCGTTGATGAAGTTCGCGATCCGACCAAGCCCCAGGCCGATCGGTGAGACCAACGCCATCACATCCGTGACGTGCAAAAACGGCGTTCTCCCAACTCGCTGCCCGTTCCCGATCGATCGCCCGCGTGAGATAAGTATGCACCCGAGAATCACGCCCACGATCCCGCCGTGGCTCGCCATCCCGCCCTGATTGATCCGCAGCACGCCCCAGAACGGCAGGTCGCTACTAAAGCTCCACAGCAAGTGCGGCTTGTAAAAAAGCACGTACCCCAACCGCCCGCCGATCACGACCGAGATCACCATGACCATCATCGCGTCGGCAATCTTCTGCGAGCTCATGGTGGTCAGGCCACGCCGCGACATCCGGTTGAGCACCAGCCACGCTAGCGCAAATCCGCTGACATACGCCAGCCCGTACCAACGCACGCCGAGCGTCTCGGTGAAACGGATGAGAAACGGGTTTAGATCATGCAGCCAAGCCAGCATCCAACCAGCGTACACCGCCCGGCGAGTGCGTGCACGCGACCACTCACAAACAAGGCCAACTTCAAGCCAGAAGCACGAACTTGGGAGACTTCAAGCACGTCCGCTCGACCATCCGTCAGCCGATGGATCCACCGGAGATCCCAAAGAAACGTTCCACGTTGCGATCGATCGCCGCGTGAAACTCTTCCCAGCCCTCGCCTCGCAGCGCCGCTAGATTCTGCGCGGTCAACGACGCCATCCAAGGTTCGCAAGGCCGCACGCCCCGCTTGGGCTCGGGCGACAGAAACGGCGCGTCGGTCTCCACCATGATCCGATCGAGCGGCACCAGCTTCGCCGCTTCGCGCACCTCAGTTGCGTTCCGGTACGTCGCTACACCCGTGAACGACACCATCGCCCCGAAGTCCAGCACCTTGCGAACATCCGCCGTAGTCCCGGTAAAGCAATGAAAGACAAACCGCGTCGGGTCCATCGATGTCGCCCGCAGCACCGGGATCAGATCATCGAACGCCTCGCGGCAATGGATCACCACGGGCTTGACCAACCCCGCGCGCGCGCACGAAGTCAGAAAAGCCAACTGCTCGTCAAGCACAATTCTCTGCAACGCCGCGGTCGGCTCAGGGTAATGATTGTCAAGCCCCAACTCGCCCCACGCGACGCACTTGAGATCCTGAGCCACGATCTTCAAGGCCGCCCACTGGTGCGGGCCTTTGTCGGCGTAGAGCGGATGGACCCCCGCGGTGCACCACACTCGCGCGTCAGACTTCGCGATCGCCAGAGCAGTCAGGCAGTCCACGGTGGTGGTCGAGATCGTGATGCACCCGACCACGCCAGCTTTTTCAGCGCGGTCAAGAACATCAGGTATGCGCCCGTTGAAGTCCGCAAAGGTCAGATGGCAGTGCGTGTCGATCACGACGAAACCGTAGCAACCGTGCCCCGGTTGACCCAGCCGACCTTAACCCAGCCAACCTTGACCCAGCTGGCAAGCAGGCCTGGAACAAGCGTTGAGCGTACCGAGCGCCGATACACTCTCCGCGAAGAGCGACTCTCGCCAAGAGCGTCCCAACCACGCGGCGCCCGATCTTTTCCCAGCCCGCCCAGCAACTCTGAAGGAACTTCGCATGAAAGTCCGCACGCTCAATGCCCGCTCGATCTTTCTTCAAGGGCCACTACTCGCGCTCGTCCTCGCGCTCTTCATCTGCCCGGCATCCAAAGCTCAAGACTTCGTTCGATACTTTGAGCTTCAAATGTCCGGATCGCCCGCCGGCTGGATGCGCTCCACACAGACGACCGACCGCGACCGCATCACCACAACCAGCGACCTGAACCTCACGCTCAAGCGCGGCCCGGTCAACATTGAGATCGTCATGTCCAGCGAGTTCGTTGAGACCGCCGACGGCCAGCCGATCTCCATGAAGTCAATCCAGAAAATGGGATCGACGCCGATCACCACGTCCTACGTCTTCAGCACCAGCGACCTGACCGCGAGCACCGAGCAGGGCGGCCGGACCACCACCATCACCAGGCCGCTCCCCAAAGCCAACTGGCTCACGCCTGCGGCGGGCGCACGTTTCACGCTCGAAAAGTTCAAGAGCGGCGAGAAGCAGATCAAACTCACGACCATCGACGCGCTCTCGGGGCCCGACCCGGTCACCATGACCCGCACCGTCGGCGAGCGTGAGACGATCACCATCAAAGGCAGGCTCGTGAGCGCTACCCGCACCGTCGTCGACGCGAGCACCATGCCCGGCGTTCCTTCCGTCGAGTTCATCAACGAGCACGGCGAAACGATCAAATCTGAAACATCCATGGGAGGGCTGAAAATCTCGATGGAACTCGCCGGGCCCGAGGTCGCCAACGCCGCCATCGGCGAGGTCGCCGAGATGATGGTCTCCACGCTCATCCGCCCCAGCCGCCCCATCGACCACGCACGAACGACCAAGGAAGCGGTCTATATCGTGACCAACCCCAACGGAAAAGTTCCCGAGCTTCCGAGCGCTGGTTTTCAAACCGTGGAACCGATCGACGAGCACTCTGCCCGCGTGATTCTCGATCTCTCGTCGCCCGCGCCAGCGCCCGAGACCGACAGCACCAATCACGAGTTCACGGGCTCTTCCGCCCTCATCGACGCGACCGACGAGAACGTCAAAAAACTCGCCCAGCGGGCCACTGCCAAGCTCCGCGTCGTGGCCTTGAAAGCCCACGAAGACGAGGCCAAGGACGGCGGAGCAGCGATTGTCACCGACGTCACGCCGATGAAGCGAGCCGAGGCTATCCGCAAGGCCGTGTACCGCCACATCAAAAACAAATCGCTCGGCGTCGGGTTCGCCTCCGCCTCTGAGACCGTGCTCAGCCGCGAGGGCGATTGTACCGAGCACGGCGTCCTCCTCGCGGCCACGCTGCGGGCCGACGGAATCCCCGCCCGCGTCGTCGCTGGCATCGTCTACGTCGACGAGTTCACCGGTCAGAACGCAGTCTTCGGCTATCACATGTGGGCTCAGGCCCTGATCGAGATCGACGGCAAACCTCGCTGGATCGATCTCGACGCAGCCCTCAGTGAGAAGGACGCGTTCGACGCGACGCACATCGCCATGTCGAACTCGAGCCTGGCTGACGACCAGCCGCACAACTCTCTGGCCAACATCGCGGGGACCATCGGCACGCTGCAAATCAAGGTCGAATCTACCCGATGACACACCATTACCGCCCTGAACCGGACGCTGAGAACTCGTCTCACGCGAGTCAAACCACCAGCGACGCCGCCTCCGCGTCCATCCCGCTTCCCGCCCTCCCCGCCCGTAACTCGCACGGCCACAAAGGAACCTTCGGCACCGTCGCCGTCATCGGCGGCTCGTGCGAAGCCCCGTCCCGCATGATTGGCGCGCCAGTCTTGGCCGCCAATGCCGCACTCCGCAGCGGCGCGGGGCTCGTCCGCCTCGTGATGCCCGAACCGCTCCTGACCGCGGGGCTCATCATCCTGCCCTCCGCCACCGGGTTCGCGTTGCCGACCGACCCGAACGGTGCGGTCATCGCGCACGTCGCCGCCGAAGTTTTCGATGCCATCCTCCCGACATGTCACGCGCTCGTGATCGGCCCCGGCCTCGGCGCCGGCCTCGCCACGCAAACACTCACCCTCCGCGCTGTTCAACAAGATTCTGTCCCTGTGATCGTCGACGCCGACGGACTGAACGCGCTCGCCTCCGTCCCCGAGTTGCACCGCGATTTCCGAGCCTCCGCGGTCCTCACGCCACACCCCGGCGAGTTCGCACGCCTCGCCCGCGCGCTCCGGATCACGACCGATCCCACCCAACCCGCGACCCGCCCCAAGGCCGCCGCAGAACTCGCTCAGCGCCTCGGCTGCGTCGTCGTCCTCAAAGGCTCCGGCACCGTTGTCAGCGACGGCTATCGAACCTGGACCTGCAGCGCCGGCCATCACTGCCTCGCCACCGCTGGCACCGGCGACGTCCTCGCCGGCCTCATCGGCGGCCTCATCGCCCAGTTCGTCCGGCTCGCCACACCGCCAATTATGCCTAAAAAACCTGGAGTGCCCGTCACGCAGCCCACGCCGACATTCGGCCTCTTCGAAGCCGCACAAATCGCCGTGCAGGTTCACGCCCGCGCCAGCGAACTCTGGGCAGCCGCCAACCACAACGGCGGCGGGTTGCTTGCCATGGAACTCGCCGACCTCCTGCCCGCCGCGCTCAGCGAGCAAAGAACCCGCTACTGATCTCGTGTCACCACCGCGTCCGCCAACAGTTCGAGCACCCGTCGAGCGGGGCCTGGCGCGATCGTTCCAAGCGCCGCCTTCGCGGTCGCGATGTATCGCTCCGCCGTTGTGCGTGCATGGTCCAGCGACCGCGTGTCCTTGAGCGTTCGCGCCAGAGCCTGCACCGAATCCGCCGTCGCGTGCCCCTGCGTCACGCTTTCGAGCAACCGCAGCGTTCGCCCCCGCGTCCGCTCGTCCGCCGCCGCGAGGTGGTGGATGACCGGCAACGTCAGCTTGCCCTTCTCCAAATCCTTGTGCAGCGACTTCCCGACCACCGCTTCCTCGCCCGTCAGGTCCAGCACGTCGTCTTGAATCTGGAACGCGACACCGACCGCGCGCCCGAACGCCGCGAACGCCGCGGCCGTCTCGCGCCGTCGTTGTTCATCCTTTGTCGCGGAGCCCAGCGCGTGGTGCGCCCCCAACTCGCACGCCACCGCGATCAGCGCCGCCGTCTTCCGCTCGACGATCTCAAAGTACGTCGGCTCGTCCAGCGAATAGTCGTCTCGATGATGAAGCTGCAGGAGCTCGCCCGCGCACATCACCGCGCTGGCTCGCGCGACAGCCAAAGCCGTGTGCGAATCGATCCGCGAGCACAGGTGGTACGCGCTCGCAATCAGATAATCACCGAGGATCACCGCCGCCTCGTTGCCGTGCAGCCGGTTCACCGTCTCGCCGCGCCGCCGCACGTCCGCGTCGTCGAGCACGTCGTCGTGCACGAGCGTCGCCATATGCACCATCTCGCACACCGCGCCGACCATCTCGTGAGCCTCGCCCACCCGCTCGCCCATCGGCACACCCGCCCGATCGTCCGCCGCCATCCCGCACAACAACGCCAGCGTCGGCCTGAGCATCTTCCCGCGGTACCGCTCCACGTGCCGACACAGGTCACGCACCGGCGGCAAGTCGCTCTCAAGCTGCCGGTCAAACCGAGCCTGCACGCCCAGCAATCGTTCCGCGAGAACAACTCCGATCGGCTCCAACTCGGGTGACAAATCAAGAATTCCCTGCATCGCCAACCATAGTCTCGCGGCGGTCTGTCCCGGAACGTCGAGATTCAATCCGCGGCCCGGACCCACCGATCAACCCACGCCCAACCGAACGCGCAGCACCCAGACCGGATAATCTTTTCTCATGTCAAACCCCAAGGCCAAGGGCGATCAACACTTTAACAAACACCCGGGGCCGGGGCCTGACCCCAAGCACGACCCCAAGACTGACCTCAAGACTGACCCCAAGCCCGATACGCGACCCGACTGGAAGCACATGCGGCTCTGGCAGATCCAGCCCATCCGCGACGCCCTGATTATCTTCGGCGTCCTCGGTGTCCTCTACCTCGGGTACGAACTCAGCATCGTCACCGTCCCCATCCTCATCGCCCTCCTTCTCGCCTACCTCTTCGAGCCACTTGTCGCGAAGGCCACCAGACGAAAATGGCTCAGTCGCCCCGGCGCAGCGCTCTCCATCGTCGGGCTCTTCGCTCTCGTCGTCGTCGTGCCACTCTTTCTTGGCGTCGGCTTCGCCACGGCCCAGGGAGTCAAGTACGCGCAGGCCTTCGCGTCTGATCTCGATGTCTTCGTCCGCTCCGTCGAATCTCCCCAAGACACAGCCTTGCAACGCCAAGTCCCCGGCGGCTCCTGGCGCAAAGTCCGCGACTACGTCGTCGAGCAGAAGTCGATCCACAAGCAGAGCGTGGCGCATCGACAGGCCCGCGCCGCCGAACTCGCCGCCCCCGCGGTTTCATCGCGCACAGCACCACCAACCGATACAGCACCACCAACCGAACCGCCCGCGCCCGGCGTCACGCCCCACGTCGAGCCCGATCATTTGATCGAACTCCCCGAACCCGAAACGCTCTCCGCTGCCCAGGTCATCCAGCCCATCTACGAATGGCTCCGCGCCAACAGCGGCAAGATCGGCGGGCAGGCCTTGCAAGCCAGCGGCGGCGCGGTGTCGTTCCTCGCCAAGGGCATCGGATCCGCCTGGCTCCTGCTCTTCGGGCTCTTCCTCACCGCGTTCTTCTTTTTTTTCTTCTCAACCAGTTATGGCAAGGTGCTCGAGTTCTGGCGCGGGCTCATCCCCGAAAAACGCAAGAACCGCGTCCTCGAACTCCTCGACCAGATGGACCGCGTCATCTCCGGCTTTGTGCGTGGCCGAATCACCATCGCGTTCCTGATGATGGTGTTCTACTCCCTCGCCTACCTCTTCATCAGCGTCCCCGCCTGGCTCATCCTTGGACCCATCGTCGGACTCGCGACATTGGTGCCTTACCTCTCCAGCGTGGTCGGCGTCCCGATCGCCATGCTGCTCCTGGCCCTCGAACCCAGCCGCGGTACGTTCCAATCCGCGTGGTGGTGGATCGTCTTTGCGCCCATCGGCGTCTCGCTCATCGCTCAGGTCGCCGACGACTACATCCTCAACCCGAGAATCCAGGGCAAATCAACCGACATGGACACGCCGTCAATCCTCTTCGCGTCGCTCGCGGGCGGCGTGCTCGCCGGGTTCTACGGCCTGCTCATCGCCATCCCCGTCGCCGCGTGCACGCGGATCCTGCTCAGAGAAGTTTTCTGGCCACGCTTCCGGCAATGGGCCCAAGGAAGGGCACGCGATTTCCTGCCTATCGAGCCGGACGCCTGAGAACGTCCGCATCTTTCGCCCGCTCACGCGCGTCAGAAAACACAGGAAATCTCATGCTCGCGCGGGGGTCCGTCCCGGCAATGGTGCCGCGATTCAACGCTTCTCCTCGCGCCCCGCCGGACCCAGCCCGCTCGGACGACGCCCGGCCGCAACATCTTCGATCTGACGATCGATGGTCGAGTCACGATCGGCTTGCCGTTTCTGAATGTCCTCACGCAGCGAATCGATGCGCTTCGCAAGCCGATCCGCGTGTCGTCTCTGGATCGCCAGTTGCGCGTCGTACTGGCTCGAAAGTGCCTCGCGAAGCTCGCTCTTCTTGCTCTCGACGTCCGAAGCCTTCGCGCTCGCCGCGTCGCGATACCCGCGGGTCGCTTCCCAGATCTTCAGACCGCCCTCCATCTCTCGCACCTTCAACTCAAAGAGCTCCTGATCGTGCTGAACCGCGCGAAGCTCCGGGATCTTGGCCGAGAACCGCGACAGCATCTGATCAGCTAGCTTGGGTGAGGTCTTCGCCAGTTCCGTCACCCGTCCGCCAACCCGCGGCAAGTGCTCACGCAAGAACTGCAACGCACGCTCACGATCCTCCGCAGTTATCGGCCCCGGCGGCTTGTCCCCGCCCGCGCGAGGCCGCTCACGCCCCGCCATCTCGAGACCACCCGGCATTCCGGGCCCCGGACGACCGATGTCCGCATCACCCTCGAAGTCTGGCTCGTTGCGCGGCGGCCCCCCCGCGTCTCGTCGCCCGGTGCGGCGCGGCTCGAACTCCTCGCGGATCTTCGCCGGATCCTCGCCCGCTTCGACTCGTTTGAGCGCCGACTCAAGCATCGCCTCGCGGTCCTTTAAGTCCGTCAAACGGTTGCGAAGGAACTGAAGCACAGCTGGCTTGCCAGCACGCTCGCCCAAACGCTCAGCCCGAATGCCCTCTTTCTTGCCGCCCTCTTGGCTCGCTTTCTCAGCTTCGGACTGTGCTGGCGCGGCGTCCCCCGGCGTCGGAGGCTCGGCAACACCAGACCGGCCCAACGCCAACGAGGTCAACGCAACACAGATCAAGCCGACTCGCGACATCACCATCATCACATCGCACCCCCGGCCGCGCCCGAAGCACTCTCGTCGTACCACGATTCATCCGAACCGCCCGATTCAAAGTTCTTCACGAGGCCCGAAGCCTCCGCGTCCAGCGACGTCAACTGCGTCTGCAGATCGCCCACAAAGTTCGTGTCCGAGATCGCCAGCCATTCCGTAATCTCACGGTCGGCGGCCGCCGAGGAACTTGCCGCCAACTCTCCCGAACCGCTCAAACGAACCGGACCGGGCCCGCGACCAGCCAGCCACACCACGCCCACCGTCGCCGCCAACGCCAGTCCGGCCGCGATACGCATCGGCGCGCCAACCCGCATCGGCACCGGCCCGCCAACCCGACGCGCCGACTCGATCTTGATCGGCAGCGGCGTATGAGCCGCGATCGCGCCACGCGTCGCGTTAAAGATCCGCTGACTCAGATCAGCGCGAGACGGCCCGGCCGCCACGTCCGCCCGGGCCACCTGCCCCAGCAACGCATCGATCTCGAGCAACTCCGCAGGAATCTGGTCTCGATCCTGATCCCGATCATGGTCAATGGCTCGCTTCGTATTCATGTTCCGTTCCATCAGGCCACCTCGTTCCTTCTCACTCTGGTCGCTCCCGACCCCGCGTTCTCGATCCATTCCTTCATCTTTTTCAGCGCCCGGTGATGCCGGGCCAGCAGGGTTCCAACCGGCTCTTCCAACAACTCCGCCATCTGCTTGAAGCTCAGCTCGCCGTGGTGCCGCAACTCGATGATCTCTCGGTCCGCGTCCGTCAGTTGCCCCATCGCCTCTCGCAACGCCCCTAACCGATCGTCCGTGCCAGCCTGCCCTTCAGCCGCCGCAGCTCTTTGCTGCATCAGGCCGTCGCTGTCGTTCACCGTCGCCTGCCGCTTGATCCGACGCACATGGTCGCGGACCCGATTCATGGTCACGCGAAAGAGCCAAGACTCGAACCGCCCCTGCTCGTTGTACAACCCCTGCCCAAGCTTGGCCGCCACCGTCACGAACACCGACTGAGTCAGCTCTTCCGCTAAATCAAAATCCCGGCACCGACTCTTCACCAGCGCGAAAACCCGCCTCGAATACCGCTCCACGATCTCTCGCCAAGCAAACTCCTGACCGCGCGAGGCCGCGACCAACAACCTCGCCAAGTCTGCTTGCGCGCTCAGGGCAGCCTCCGGCCCATCAAAAACCTGACTCGGACCGTGGTCAGAGACTGAACGTACTTCATGGTCCTGGTCGTTGCCCACAGCGGTCATCCATCCTGCTTAACGAATGTTCAGGCCCGGCATTGCGTCACCAGTTTTTTTCGAGCCTCAACCCATCCCGCCCCGGCCACCCAAACCTCAAAGCCTGACCAAAAATCTTCCCAACCTCGCCAGATACCTCGCGAAATGCCCGCCTGATGCCCGCCTAGTGGATAAGGTATTCTCGGCCGATGCCATCCATCGCCTACACCGTCGTCGCCACCTTCCCAGACGGCACCCTCGCCGACGCGTATATCCACTGGCTGACCACCGGCCACATCGAGGCCGTGATCCAAGGTGGGGCGACCTCAGCCTTGGTCGTGCGCATCTTCGATCCCGCCGACCCGCCGCAAGTAGAGTCCAGGTATGTCTTTGCGGACCGCCCGGCGTTCGACCGGTACGTTTCCGAAGTCGCCCCGCCTCTTCGCGCCGACGGCCTGAAACGCTTCGGACCAGACCGCGGCGTGCGCATGGAACGTCGGATCGGGGAAATAGTCACCCTCACGACCCGCACATCTCCCACCCGACCGTCGTAAACTGCCTCTTCCAATCCGCACCCACCTCGCCGAACATCTTGCCGAATAACCCGGCCGACCGTCCCGGAACCGCTCTTTGCCACCCTCGACCGACGAAAAAATCTTCGAGCAGTACCGCAAAGGCGACAACCTCGCCCTCCGGACGCTTATCGAACGTCATCAGGACGAACTGCTCCGCTTCCTCTACCGCCTCACCGGCGACCGGGCGGCCGCGGAGGACGTTTTTCAGGAAGCGTTCCTCCAGATCCACCTGTCGATGGACTCGTTTGATACAACCCGCAGATTTCGACCTTGGCTTTTTACAATTGCCGCGAACAAAGCCCGGGACCACTTGCGTAGAAAAGGCCGAAGACCGACGCTCGATCTGTCGGCCCCAGTGTCGGGGTCGGACCGTCGGGGAGATTCGAATGGAGGGGCTAGCCCGAGCTTCGTAGACCTGCTGCAGGTGGACGTCCCCGCCCCGGACGCGTCGATGGACGATCGAGAACGCGACGAACTTGTCCAACGTGCGCTCAACGGGCTGTCGCTGCCGCTTCGTGAGATTCTTCTGTTGGCGTATTTCCAGCGGCTCAGTTACGTGCAGATCGCGGAGGATCTGGAGATCCCGCTGGGGACCGTGAAATCAAGACTACACGCCGCAGTGGCGTCATTCGCAAAGCAGTGGAAATCGCTCAGCGAGAATAAAGAAGCAGACTGACCTGTTCGAGTACCTTTTTCGATTTTTCCTGAACGCTCTGAGAATGTGGTGTCCGAAGGATTGTTTGGATCGCAGCTCCCGAAGTTTCAGTTTCCAGATTTTCGCTCGTGTTTTCTGCTCGTGGTTTTCGCTCACGTTCTTCTCGATGATGTTTCTGTCCGGTCGCGACTCTGGGCTCGCTCTTGCGCGTGCGATCTCGAGTCACGGGCACTCTGACCAACTCGTCCGCTTACGGGGCTCGAACGTATGACCGCACCGCAAGGCCAGCCGAATAATTCTGATCCAGACGTGCTGCAACCAGACTTCCAGCTCAGCGCTCCGGACGCCCAAGCGTTCGACGCCTTGGTCAATGCCGGGTACGAGCTGACCCATGTTCCTGAATCTCTTCGTCCCAGAGCCGCTCGCGTGGCGGGTTTACTCGGCCTCGCGTGCCAAGCCGCCCCTGCCAGCTCGCCGTCACTGGCGGATCGGATCATGAGTTCATTGACCGCCTCGCCCGCGACCGAGTTCGCGCTCTCCAAGGAAGACACGTCCGCGTTCGCCGATTTCGCCGACGCCGGGTACGACCTGGGACAATCTCTTCCAAAGTATCGCGTACGAGCCGAAGCGCACGACCGGCTCATGAAGCTCGTGACCGCGACGCCCCCCGGGCTGGTCGCGTCCGCGGACCTCGCCCAGCGCACGTTCGACCTCGTAATGCTCACCGCCAGCGCCGAATCGCGTTCGTTCTTGATCGCCGATCAGCCGGTGGCGCGTGGCTCGGCGCTGCGCACACGTTTCTGGGACGCCGTCAGCGTCGCGGCCATGCTCTTGCTCTCAGCGTCGGTCCTCTGGCCGATCATGGACGCGGTCAAGCAGCGTCAGCAGAAGACCTCGTGCCAGACCAACCTTGCTTCGGTCGCTGGCGCCTTCGACCAGTACGCTGGCTCGAACCGCGATTCGCTCCCCGTCGCCACGGCCGGCTATGGCGGGTCGTGGTGGGACGTCGGCACCCCGGGCCGCTCGAACTCGGCCAATCTGTACACACTTGCTCGCACCGGCTTTGCCAAGGTCCGCGACCTAGCGTGCCCGGGAAACCTTGCCGCGTGCATCGAGCAGCCCGCCACCGGCGCGATGGATTGGCGCAACATCGGCGAAGTTTCATACAGCTACCGGATCATGTTCGGGCAGCACCAGGCTCGCTGGAAATCACCAGAGCGGACCGTGATCCTCGCCGACCGTTCGCCGGTCGTTCTGCGGGCGTTGCGCGGCGAATCAGTCCGCCCCACCGAGAACTCACCCAACCATCAGCAACGCGGTCAGGACGTCCTGTTCGCCGACGGCTCCACCACCTGGATCACCACTCCCGAGATCGCGGCCAGCGCCAACGCCGGGCCGACGAGCCGGCCAGTTGACAACATCTGGCTGCCGTGGCAGATCGAGACGATCATCGGTCAGGTCAAGAACGGCGAAGAGGTCACGCTGAAGGGCCTTGAGCTTCCGGCGTCGGAATACGACACATTTCTAGGGCCGTAAGAACTTGGTAGGTCGGCCGAGTTAGGTCGGCTCTCCGAGCCGACTCTTCCTCCTCGGTACTCACCCTCCCGCTCCACTCGGGTACCCCCCGCGCTCCGCGCAGGGCTCCTGATTCTCTCAAGCTCTCTCTTTGTTCTAACTAGGGCTGTTCACCCTGACGCTGCGCCGTGATCGGGCGCAGGGCGAAGAGTCGGCTCGGAGAGCCGACCTACCAGAAGGCAAAGAAAAAGCCTCCCGCTGCCGGGAGGCTTCTCGTGTTCGATTGAATCAAGGACTGATTACTTCGTGATATCAGGCTGACGCGTCGGCGTGGTGTTCCGCTCGGGCGTGGACTTGATGCGGGCGGTCTCGGTCGGCTCGCTCACCGAGATGCTTGAATCGCCGGTCGCACGAGCCAGGAAGATCTCGACGCGGCGGTTCTGAGGCGTGTTGCCGTTGGAGGAGTTGGCGACCAACGGGCGGAACTCGCCCCAGCCTGCGGCCATGATCTTGGTCGGGGCCACGCCCAGCTTGGTCAACTCTTCACGCACCGAAATCGCCCGGTGGCAAGAAAGGTGAACGTTCGTCGGGTGCAGCTTGGAGGTCGAAGAACTGATCCGCTGCGAGTCGGTGTGCCCCGCGATGTGGACCTCGTAGCCCGACGCGGAGCTGGTGGTCAGGATCTTGCCCAGCGCATCGATGCTGGAGCGAGCCGAGTCCTTGACGATGGCCGAGCCCGAGTCGAAGGTCAGGTCTGACGCGAACCGGAGCATGCCGCGAGCCGAGTCGTATTTGATGAGGTCGGGGTACTGGGCGGCCAACTGCTGCAAGGCTTGGTCGGTCTTCTCGTCGAGCGGGCCAAACTCGAGGGCAGCCAGTTTTTTCTGGAGATCATCGAGCGACATGCCGCTGTCGTTCATGGCCTTGCGGAGAGCCGCGTTCTGGGCCTGGAGTTCTGAAAGCCCGGACTCGCTGCGGCCGAGCTGGCCGCGGAGCTGCTCGTTGGCCAGGCGGAGCTCGTCACGCTCTTTCTCCGCGCTCAGGCGGGCGTTGAGCGCGCCGCGAGCGGTGTCGTTCGAGCGATCGAGTTCATCGATCGACGCACAGCCGCCGGTGCCGCCCGCGACCAGCGCGGCGAGAGCAAGGAGCGCGAGCGAACGGCGTGCGGACGGGAAAAACGATTTGATTTCTGCCAACATCCAGAGTCTCCAGGGAGGGGTCCGGTGATCGAGGTTTTCGAGGCCGGTGTTTTCGTGTGGAACGCTTCGAACCAACAAGCTTTAGCGCGACCCATTGCGCGACAGGCAATCTGCGGCGAGGAGTGCATGACCTCGGAGTGTTTCTGCCGCTCCTATCGTGCTCGCCGGGCGATTGACTGCACTTTGTGAGCCCTGACCCTCGCGAACGCCGCAAGCATAGTCAGGCCGAAGATTATCGTCCCTCCGAGTGTCGCACCATGAATCCCACGGCCCCGCTTTCCACCCCCCCGCTCTCCCCAGAACTCGTACGTTTTTTCGACAGTCCCCAACCTCGCGACGTCGTGGTCAGGATCGACGCCGGGGGAATTGTGGACGCCGCTGGCTGCGAGTTTTTCCCGGGGTCAATGCTGCTCGAAATCAAAGACGGCGGCCCGCTTCCGGGGAGAAACTGTTGGCCCCTGTGCGGGCGGGGGACGATTCTGGCGGTGGGCGCGCCCGGCGCGGTTGACGACCACCCGGCGGCCGCGTCGGCGCTGCTGGTTTCGATGCCGGGCAGCGTGGTGATCCCGGGGCTGGTGAACGCGCACACTCACTTGGATCTGACGCACATCGGGCCGAGGCCGTTTGATGCGGCAGGCGGGTTTGACACGTGGATCGACATGGTTCGTGTGAACCGTGCGGCCAGCGAGGTGGCGATCGCCGCGTCCGTGCGCACGGGGATTGAGCTCTGCTTGGCAGGCGGGACGGTGGCGGTCGGGGACATCGGCGGTGCCAATGGTGGCGGGCCGAACCTCACGCCGTGGCGGGTGCTGAGAGATTCTCCGCTCCTGGGCACTTCGTATTTGGAATTCTTCGCGATCGGCGCGCGCGAGACGGCAGGGCTTTCGCGCATGGCCGACGTGGTTCACTCGGCGCGAGTATCGGTTAAAGATTTCGAAGACAATAGAAGCCGGGTTCGCTTCGGGCTCCAGCCGCACGCGCCGAACACGGTCTCGCTACTGGCGTATCTGAATACTGTGAAGTTCGCGCACGAACAAGGGCTTCCGCTCTGCACTCATTTGGCGGAATCGCCGCAGGAGCACGAGTTGGTGGCGCGAGGTTCTGGTTCGTTCCGAGCGTTGCTGGAGCGGTTGACGCTGTGGGACGACGCTTACTGCGCGGACTTTGGCCTTGGGCTGACGCCGATCAAGCACCTGGAACCGGCGTTCTCGGCCTCAAAGTTTTTACTCGCTCACGTCAATGACGCGAGCAATGCGGACCTCGACATTCTGACACGGACCGGGCAGGCGGTGGTCTATTGCCCGCGGGCGTCGGCGTATTTCGGGAACGATCGGCACTTCGGGTCTCATCGGTACCGAGAGATGCGCGCACGCGGCATTCCGGTGGCCTTGGGAACTGATTCGATCATCAATCTCCCGGCCGATCGCTGCGGGCAATCGGCGAGCGGGCAATCGACAGGAGGGCTGGGCGTTCTGGACGAGATGAGGGCGTTGTATCTGCGCGACGGCGTGGACGCTTATGCGTTGCTGAGGATGGCCACTTTGAGCGGGGCCGAGGTGCTCGGGTTGAACTCGGACGAGTTCCGGTTCAGGCTTTCAGGCCAACCAGCGGGCGTGGTGGCGATTTCGGCGGACGACCCTGCAAGTTTGCGAGGCGTGATGACGAGTGACTCGCACCCGCGATTGCTGTTCATCCGGAATTAGTCCTGTGAAACAGGAAGCTGGAATGATGATGGATATAATCTAGTCACGGTGATTTGGACGAGTTCCTGGCTCAACTGATTTCTTCCGCTTACCGAGGTTCCGATGAGTTTGAAGTGGCAACGAAGCCGGGCGTGGGACGACGCGAACATCCCGGCGTGGCTCTGGCCCGCGAAGGTTTTGCTGCGCGTGATGAGCTCGGTGTGGATGGGTGTCGGGCTGCTGGTATTCGTAGTGCTTTACGCGATCCTGGCGAGCGTTCCGATCGGGATGCTCGCGAAGATCCCCACGTACCTCATCTATGGCGCGTCGATCTTCTTTCCGGTGACTGTCGTGGCGGTGGTGCTGGCGATCGTGCTGGTGCGTGAGATGAGCAAGCGGAAGGTGCCGACGGCCCTGCGCTTTGTGATCGCGCTTGTGGTCGGGCTTTCGTTCAAGGTCGTGGCAACGTGGGCGTGGTACAAGTGGGCCTGGCCGAACTTGAAGTACGACCCCGACGCGCACAAGGGGCTGATGCTCTTTGCAGACTTCGTGCAGAAGTACCCGGCGACGACGGTCCGGCGCCTACCGGGCTTTGAGATGTCGGAGCTGGAGTTTTACGCATGGTGGCCGCTGCGGATCGTGCTGCTGGCGTTCGTCGCGAACATGATCGTGGCGACGCTTCGGCGGATCGAGTTCACGTTCCGCAACATCGGCGTGTTGACGGTGCACACGGGGATCGTGACGATCGCGCTGGGGAGCATTTATTACAGCGGGCTTAAGCTTGAAGGGGACACGGTGCTGTTCGCCGGTCGGGCCGGTTCTGATGGCGTGCCGGTGGTTGGGCCTGCGCAGGATCGGTTCTATGACAACACTCGAGTGGCGCTGTATGTGAGTTCGGGGCTGAACCGCGAGCAGAGGCCGATGCGGGGCGTGCCGAGGTACAACGATTATGGCCTGGATCGCGTGGGCCCGGCGGGCGCGAAGACGGCGTGGGACGCGAGTTTTCGCCGGCAGCCCGAGGTGGATGTTCGGCGTTCGCTGGACGTGCCGGTGATGGTCCCGCCGCAGAGCCAGATCGATCCGGCGATCCAGTTCCGCGTGGTCGGGTACGCGTCGTACGCGACGGGGGTCGAGGATTGGATCGAGGCGGACCCCGCGACGGGCGGCGGCCGTGCATCGGTCGCGGCGGGCGAAGGGTTGAACGCGCTGCGCGTGGTCTACTTGCATAGCGAGGTGCCCGACGCGACGGGAAAGACAACGGATCGGCCGGTGCTGGCCTATACGCTGCTGCCGTCGATCCCCGCTCGGCGTGTGGCGGCGTCTGCGGAACTTGGTGTTGAGTACACGATGGGTTCTTCGGCGGGCATGAGCGAGAGCAGGTGGCGAGATTTGAGCGAGGAACTGCCGCCGCAGACGGAGCACGCGCTCGTGGTCGAGGTGCCGGGCAAGGCTGGTGGTGAGGTCGCCGGGTTCCGGGCTGTTTACGCGGTGAAAACCGGGACGGAGATCGCGATCGGGCAGACCGGGTATCGGTTGAGCGTGAAGGAGCTGGCGGCTCAGCCGCCGTTCCCGATTATCACGAAGGGGTACGCGAACGCGACGAGCAGCGTGGCGATCGTGCGGGTGACGGACCCGGACGGGAAGTCCTTTGATCGCTGGGTGTACCACCGCTTCGGCGAGATCAACCAAGACATGCTCGACGAGCAGAACGCCAGCGGCATGCCCAAGAGGCGCGACGCCGACCCGGCGATCCGGATCTCGTACGTCGATTCGAGCCCGCTTTTGCAGGTGTATTTCGACGAACCCAAAGCGGGCGTGACGCGGGCCATCGTGCGCTCGCGAGGCGGCGCGGTGCGGGTTGTGGACGCGGTGACGGCCGACGAGCTGGCGCTGGTGCCCAAGCTGACGATGAAGATTGGTGCGCGTTGGGTGAACGCGACGGCGATCCAACGGCCGATGCCGGTGCCCGAGGCCGAACGCGACAAGTCGATGATCGGAACGCACGACCAGGGGATGCTTGGCGTTGAGGTTTCTTCGTTGGCTCCGGATTATGCTCAGGGTGCGTCGCCGCGGCCTTGGAGCACGGTGGTGTGGCTGCCGTTCATGAAGTATGTGGGGACGAGTCAGGGCGCGGAGACCGAGGTCACACTGCCCGACGGCCGACAGATCGGGCTGGCGTTCGGGCGTCAGCAGCACCGGCTGCCGTCGTTCGCGGTGCAGCTGGTGGATTTCAAGATGATCTCTTACGACCATCGCGGCGCGCCGCGCGATTATCAATCGACGCTGCGGGTGACTTCGATGGAGGACTTTACCGGGTGGGGCGGGGGGGCGCGTGGTGGTGCGAGGCGCGATGGGACGTTGGGTGCTCCGGCGTTCGCGTCGTTCGAGCACGTCACGCAGTTGAACGCTCCGCTGACGGCGCCGTTCCATTGGGAGGATGAGCGGCCTTGGGTCGTGAACTTCTTTGGCCGGCTCAAGTCCGGGCTAAGCCCGTTTCAGTTCAAGTTCAGCCAGGCGGGGTGGGACCAGCAGGGCTGGACGAGCTCGCAGGCGCAGGTTGACCGTGGGCTGGCCAAGCAGCCTTCGGTGGGGTTCACGATCCTGGGCGTGGGGAATAGCCCGGGGATCCACATGATCGCGCTGGGCGGAACCTTGATGGGAGTCGGGATCCCGTGGGCGTTTTACGTCAAGCCGTATTTGGTGCGGCGAGAGAAAAAGAAGATTCAGCAGCAGTTGGCGGCGGGGACGTACAAGAAACCGACGCGGCCCGGGGCTGGTTCGGCCGAGACGTTTGGACCGAAGTCTGACGCGATGCCGGGCCTGGCGTTCGCAGCCAAAGCGGAAAATAAGGCCGATTTGGAGTCGGCGGGAGCGAAGTCATGAGGACGTTGTTTGATCGGGGTGCTTGCCGGTTGGTTGCGAGCGCGTGTGTGCTGGCGTTGTCGGTGATGATGGTCTGGCCGGCGCTAGCGCAGAACGCACCGGCGGGCAACGCGCATCCGAGCGAGCAGTCGTTGTCGCAGTCGGGGTCTTCGTCGGGGACGATCACCAACCCGTTCGGCGTGCCGAGCATGTACATGCCCGGCGACGGCACGCAGGCGATGACCCAGGAAGAGAAGTTCAAGTTCGCGTCGGAGGTTGACCTGTCGTCCCTGCGCGGGCTGGCGGTGTTTCACAACGGGCGAGTGAAGATCCTCGACACGCTGGCCAACGAGACCGTGCGCCGACTGACCGGCCGGAACATGTACACGGAGCCGCGTGAAGGGAAAGCGAAGCTGGGGTATCAGCCGATGTTTACGCTGCTGGACCTGATGATCGACCCGGCGTATTACGCAGACAAACCTCTGCTGCACATCAACTACCTCCCTCTGCGTGAGCGGATGCTGGAGCTGGCGTTCCCGGGCGAGAGCAACGACGCGACACGGACGGCGTGGATGAAAGTGACACGGGTGACGCCGCTCATGTTGCGAGACCACATCGAGGAGTTGCTCAACAAGTATTCGGACAAGCCCGCGTATAACCGGGCGTTTTCGGACCTGGACGAGTCGGCGCGGTTGTGGCAGATGAGCGTGTCAAACCTGCTGATGGTCGCGCCGGGCTCGACGGACAAGACTTGGACGCACCTTTCGTTGTTGCCTCTGGAAAGTGAGCCGAGGCGTGCCGCGTCGGAGCTTGGTGCCGCGTGGCGTTCCGGCGATGCGGCCAAGGCGAACGCGGCGGCGGCGCGGCTGGCGATCGAGCTCCCGAAGATCAACGCCAGCGTGTACCCCGCGGGCAAGCGGCAGTTGGAACTGACGTACAACCGAGTGAACGCGTTTGAGTGGGGGTATTGGGCGTACGCGGTGTCGTTGGTGACGCTGATGATCGCGTTCGGGACGAATAGGCCTTGGCTGCGCTGGACGGGGATCGTGATGTTGGCGTTGTCGGTGGGGTTGCACGCGTTCGGGTTTGTGTCGCGCTGCCTGATCGCCGAGCGGTTCGCGATCCAGAACCAGTTTGAGTCGATGACGGGGCTGAGCCTGTTCGCGACGATCTTGGGGCTGACGATTACGTTCGTGCGGCGGCAGGCGATCTTCGGCGCGGCGGCGGCGGGGGTTGGGTTCATGGTGTTGATGACGGCGACGCAGACGGCCATGCCGGGCTCGGAGATCGGGCGCGAGGCGGCGATCCTGAACACGAGCGTGCTGCTGAAGTATCACGTGACCACGGTGCTGGTGAGCTACGGGCTGATCTCGCTGGGGTTCATCGTGAGTCTGTTTTATCTGGGAACGCACTACATGGGTGTGCTGCGGGCTAAGGGTGCGCTGGTCGGCGCTCCCAACACGGAGGCGACGATCGCGGCGTCGGCGCTGGGCGTTGATGATGCGAGGGACCCCACGCACAGCCGCACGCGGCTGCTGTCGGACTTGGACACGGCTCAGATGACGGTGCTGCAGTTGGCGTTTTGGACGCTGGGCGTGGGCGTGCTCCTGGGGGCGTGGTGGGCGGACCACTCTTGGGGTCGGTGGTGGGCGTTTGACCCCAAAGAGACGTGGGCGCTGGTCACGTGGATCATCTATCTGATCGTGATCCACCTGCGGTTCACAATGACCGCCAAACGCGGGCTGGTCACGGCGTGGATGAGCGTGGTTGGGTTTGGGATAATGATCTGGACGTACTTCGGCGTGAACCTGCTGCTGCCGGGGCTGCACGCGTACGCGTGAGTTCGGATCTTGAACTCGAAGAGCTCGAAGAAATCGAAGATTGGGCGATGGTGGCCGAGCGTCTTCGTGCGTGCTCACGCGTTCTTATCGATTGCGCAGTGTGGCCTTTTTCGCCCAGTCGCGAGTGGTGCTCTTTGCCTTGGAATTTAGATCGAGATTGGGACCGCTCTCGGTTAGGAAACGGTGGAGCCCGGCGAGATCTCGGCCATGGGGGTTAGGACGATGACCTTGCGCGAGGCGTTGAGGTCGGTGGCGTCCTTGGGGACGTCGCTGGCGGCGAGGAGCATGCCGCGTGACTCTTCGCCTCGGATCATGCGCGGGGCGAGGTTGGCGACAATGACGATGAGCTTGCCCACCATCTCTTCGGCGGTGTAGTGGCCCTTGATGCCAGCGCAGATCTGACGCGGCGTACCGGAACCGTCGTCGAGCTGGAGCTTCAAGAGACGATCGGCGGAGGGGTGATTCTCGGCTTTGACGACTCGTGCGACGCGAAGGTCGAGCTTGGCGAACTCGTCGAAGGTGATCTGTGCTTTGACGGCCGCGCCCGCTTCGGGCTTGGGAGCGGCGAGGGCGGCGAGGGCGGCTGGAGCGGCGGCGGAAGGCGAAGGCGTCGAGGCGGGCGTGGTCATGGAGTGAGTTCCTAGCTTGGAATGATGGGCGGCGGGCCGTCAGAAAAGCTCGAAACTATACGCCGTCGTGCGGGCGTTTCATTGCTTCCCAGACGGGTCGGCGAGCGGTGCTAAGTCGTCGGGCGTCGGCTGCGCGACGAGGCCTGGCTTGGGGATCACCGCGACCGGGACTGCAACCCAGCTTCCATCGCGCCAGATCGGCCGATCGGGGTCCACGCCGAATTGCTTGGGAAGCTCCTCGGGGTCGGGGTCGCGGAGCGAGGCGCCCTGATCGCTCCAAGCCTGAGCGGCCCAGGAGCGCTGGATGCCGTTGAGAAGGCGGGACTCGAACCGGAGTTGGGCGACGAGGGCCACGTTGTTGAGCTTGGGGCCGGGGTTCCCGCCGCAGGTCGTGCAGAGCTTGACGATGGCGTCTTTACCACCGCCCTTTTTCACGATGCGTTGGTTGTGGCACTCTGGGCAGGGCCAGCGACTGGCTTCACGTTCGATCCAACGCATCGCGCCGGTGTCCCCCGAAGCAGAAAGCAGACGTTGGTAGGCGGTGAGGAGTTGCGTGATGCCGGGTTGTGCGAGGCGTTGCCGCGCGATGTAACCCTCGCCCGCCCGGATGAGGCCCAGGACGGTGGCGGCGTTGTAGGCGATCTGGGAGGAGACGGCCTCGTCGGCGCGGCGGATCCATTCGGGGCGAGCGTGGCGGCGGTCGAGAAGGTCGGCGAGCGAGAGCAGCCAGCGACGGTCCTTTTCGTTTTCGTTGAGTTGGGCGATCGCAATGCACGCCTGAGCGGAGAGCTGCTGTCCGCCGCGGGCGCGGTCGAGGGAGAACGCGAGGACGTGGAGGTGCCGCGCGAGTTCGAGGGTGCGCGGGTTGCGCGCGATGTCGGCGATCTCTTCGCCGAGCTCGAAGTAGAGGTCGGGGCGAGAGGGGACGAGAGCTTCGAGCCGAGCGCGAAATTCGGGGGTGATGGTGGATTGCGGGTCGGGCTTGGAGTCGGGAGTAGCTTCGGGCGGGGGTTTAGGCTGGGATGTGGGCTGAGATTTGGCCGGATCTGGTTGCTGCTTCGAGTTTGGAGACGGCGTGAGACTTGTTGGATCGGCCGCGGGCGCGACTGGGGTAACCTGAGCTGTGGCCGAGGCGAGCGAGAGCGCGAGCGCGGCAAGCAGTATGAGCCGCGTGGGCGGTGAGTGAGCCAGACTTAGGTTCGAACGGCGATGAAAAATCATCAGAGGTTCACTCCAAGCCGCAGCGCCCAGAGCTCGATCATGGCGCGTTCGGCGGCCAGAATCTGCCCGAAGATGTGATCGGCGTTGCCTCTCTCTTTTCCGAGTCGGTCTAAGAGAGAGGCAACCTCGGGCTTTGACGCGGGCTGCTCGACTGCGATCACGAAGGCCATGAGTTCGGCCGTGTCGATCTGTTCGGCGGCGAAGCCCTGGATCATGCCGGAGGCGAGGCGAGATCGGCCGCCGATGCGCCGTTGGATCTGGTCGAGCGTGATGGGCAGCGGGCCCGACGGCGTGCGAGCCTGCGCCCACTTGAGCCACGAGCCGCGGGCGGCACGGGCGGCAACCTCGGGGGAGACCTTCTCGCTGGTGCCCGACTTGATGTCGGTCGGTGCGGCGATGACCCGCCCTCGGTACGACTCGGCGAGAAGATCGGCGAGGCGATCGATGAGCCCTTGGTCGCCGCGGGCCGCGACCATTTCAAGCAAGCGTTCGACGAGCCCGCGACGGACCGCCGTTCGCCAAAGCGGGTCGCGGAGGCCCGGGAGCGTTGAGAGGCTGAGCTTCCCGAGGAGGTCGGCGTTCTCGTTGGTGCGTGGGAGATTGACAGATTGTTCGAGCGCGGCGTTGACCATGGCGGGGCTGGCCGCGAACTTGGCGACGAGGTCTTGCGCGGACTTGCGGATGGTCGTCGGTGAACCGCGGAAAGCCTCAGCGGCGAGAACTTCCGCGTCGACCGGGCCGATCCTGGTGTTGGAGGAAAGCCTGGACAGCAGCGTGCCACGGTCGGGGACGCTCTTCTCGGCCCTGAGATACTCGATCGCCCATGCGCCGTCGCCGTTGTTCTCGTCGAGCGAGTTGGACGGGGCGGACGCGGCGGCGTCGGCGAGAAGTTTCACGATCACTTTGTCGGCATCTTGGATGTCGGTTGCGACGCCTTGAGGGCGGCCAGCCCAGATCAAGGACGCGGATTCGCTCAGGCGGGAGAGCACAACGGCGCGAGCGAGTTGCTCTGAGGGAGCGACGAGTTTGTCAGATTGATCGAGAAAAGACTTGGCCGCGGCGGCCCAGGCTGTGACGATCTCGTCGCGGGCGGGGCCGCCGCGCAGGTCCCACGCGGCGGCATATTTCTCGCGGAGGTCGCGGCGCTGGAGCTCGTCGGCGGGGATGTCAAGGACCATGGTGGGATCGACGCCGCTGGCGGTTGAATCTGCGGCGAGAGCGAGGGTGACGAGGCGGAGGTTGTTGGAGCTGATCGCGGTGTTGTCGAACCATCCGAGGAGGCGCGAGCGTGATTCGTCCTGGGGCTGCCAGCGTGCGGCACGAATGAGGGCGGTGACGATCGCGGCGTCCGCGGGCTCGGGCCCTTCGATCAGGAGCACTTCGAGCCCGCTCATCACGAATCGGGACCGGGCGTTGTGGGCCGTGCCCGCGACAGTGTCGACGGCGCTGAGCCATTCGCGCCAGAGATCAATCGCGGGCGAGTCGAGTTCTTTCTTTACGGCGGCGCGGGCGAGGACGGCGGGCCAACTGACGATCGCCGACGCGGCCCCGGCGGCGAAATCGCCGGTATCTCGACCAGATGATGCGTTCGCGGCGGCGTCGATGGCGGCTCGTGCGTCGGCGGGGAGGTCGCGTTCGCTCGTCAGGCGTCGAGCCAGGCCGACGGCCCAAACGGAAGGGAGAATCTGGTCTTTGGAGACTTTAGCAGAGTGCGATCGCAACGGGTCTGCGCCCGACGTGAGAGAAAGCGTCGCCTGACTGACGATCTCCGGAGTCTTCGCGGCTTGGTACATGAACTCGACGATCGAGTTCTGAGCTTTGGCGATCTGATCTGGCGCGAGACTTGGCCAGACTCGGCTCAGGCGGGAAGTGGTGTTCTTAAACACTTTGAGAGCTTCGACGGGGGCGGTGCCGACCTGCTCCGCGCAGGAACCCAGCGCGCGAACCAGCGTGATCGGGTCGGCGCCGGGTGGCGTGGCCGGGATGAGAGTCGGTTTGGCTTGCTTGATGTCTGGCGTCTTTGGAGCCGGGAACAACTCGCGGTCGGAGTTGGGCTTGAGGGATGCCTTTGATGCGGCTTCGGCGCTAGCTGGGCCGCTCGGCTGCGTCGCGAGTTTATTGTTTGCGGCGGGCGATGAGAGGCCGGTGACGATCATCCAGATGCTTGCCAGACCGAGAACAAGCCCGACGAGGACGATTGCGCCGAAGGTGATCGCGGTGCGAAGTGCCTGTTGGGCGGGATCGATCTCGTCGGCGTGTGCGTTGTTGATACTGGTAAGGGCCGGGGCTGCTTCTGCTCGTGGCGCAGGCGGCGTGATCGGTCGCAGGCGTGACTGCGGTACCGAGGTAATCGGGCGGGGAGGTGTCAACGTCGCGAGCGGTTCGGGTGTGTTGTCACGAGACGCTTGTCGAACGGGCTCGCGGACAGGTTCTGAGAGCGACGCTGGTGCGATGCTGGGTGCGATTTCGTCGCGGACGATCGGCTGAGTTGCGGGTGCGTTGCCGGGCGATGGATCAGCGCTAAGGGCGGCCGCCATTTCTTCGATGGGAACGTCGTGACGCTTGGCGGCGGCGGAGAGTAGTTTGATCGAGCGCGCAGTGAGCCCGCCGGATTGAGCGATGATTCTTCGGCCTTCGCGTGCGAATAGTTCTCGGCTCAAAGCCCACCTCCCGCGCCAGGTTGGTCGGTGGGTGGGCCGATGGGTGCTGGAGTCGGGGTGGGCGCCAGATTTCCGAGTGTTGAGTCGAGGTCACGCAGCTTGCTGCCCCAAGGCTCGGGGCCCATGTCGGGGTTGAGCATCTTGTGCTGGGCCAGGACTTCACGCGCGGAGTTTGAGTCGGCTTTGATGAGCAGGCGGATCGAGTTGTAGCGGGCTTCGAACCAGTCGGGCTTGGTGGGGTCGAGGCCGCTCAGGAGCCTGCGCCAAGATTCGAGCGCGGCGGTTTGGTCGCCAGCTTCCTCGCTCAACTCGGCGTGGCGGTGCAAGGCTGATGCCGGGGGGGTTCTCGACGCGACGAGGAGGCGGTCGAACTTGAGCGCTAGGTCGCGTATCGATGGTTGCTTGTTCGCTCGCCACAGCACGCGTGCGGCCTCGGCGACGTCGTTGAAGATGCTCTGGTTGTTCGGGTCGTCGGCGGCGCCTGGCTTGGCGGCGAGGGAGTCCGCAACGCGGCTGCCGCTGCTCACGACCGCGGTGGCGAGCGAGACGCTGGTGGGCGCGGCGCGCCAGGCGACGAGCGCGGATCGGAGGACCGCGCGGTCGGCGGCGACGGCGAAGGGGCCGCCGCGTCCGCGCAGCTTGGCGATGAGAGGCTCGCTGAGATCGGTACGCCCTCGTTCAACGGCGACCTGCACTCGGCGGTACATCAGCTCATCTTCGATGCTGGCAACATCGAGCTTGACAAACTGGCCGAGCTGGTCGATCGCGTCGAGGGCCGCTTCAGCTCGCGCAGCGTCGGGGGGAACGAGAGAGAGCGCGACTTCCGCGATCTGGCGGGCCGAGCGGAGTGCGGCCTGAGCTGGCTCGGACGGGTTGGTCGCCCCGCCCGCGGTCGCGTCGCGGAATGCGAGCTTGAGCGCTTGCTCGGCAGCGTCCAAGAAGGCACGGCCTTTGGCGTCGCGGTCGGCGGGAGCGCTCTTACGGACGGCTTTGAAGAGGATCTCGGCGATCTGACGTTGGGCGACGCTGTGCAGCGGTGAATCGGGCGAGACTTCGCTCAGGATCTGGATCGTCGCGTCGTCGGAAAGAAGCCCCGAGCCAGCGCGGCGGAGAAGGAGGACCGAAGCGTTGGGCGAGCGAGCGTACGTGTTCAGGAAGAGCGTGGCGAGTCGATCGCGATCGCCGACGAACGTTCGATCGCCAGCGTCCACGGCGCGGTCGAGCGAGACAATCGCCAGCCATGTGGCTTCTTCGCGGAGCTTGAGATCCTGCGTTGCTTGTGCGGTTTTCTGGAATTGATCAGACGCGGCCTTCATCTCGCCGGCGTAGTACAGCGCTCGGCCGAGCATCATGGAGGCGTGGGCGCGTTCTGCGGGGAACTTGGAGCCGTCGGCGCTCTCGACGGCGAGCTGGATGACCTTGGCGGCCTCGCGGTAGCGGTTGATCACGCCCGCGTCGGTGGCGAGGTCGCTCGAGTTTCCCGCGGCGGTGTGCTCGGTTCGGGCACGCTCGTAGGTTTGCAGGCCGCGCACGAACTGAACGATGAAACCGTCTTGGCCGATCGGCGCGGTGCCGTAGTGCTGGACGAGGTCGAGCACGTCACCGACCCGGCCTTGGGTAACGAGTTCGCCTAGCGCGACCTGAGCGAGGGTTGCGATAATGTCGGCGCTGTTAGCCGCGGGCTTTTTGTTTGCGTCGGTCGCGTCGAGGGTGAGCACCGCGAGCAGGCGAGCCTCGACGGGCGAGAGGGGCGTGGCCTTACCGCCTTGTGGAGCTTTCAGACGACGACGAACAAAGCTATTGAGGTCGGACCAGCGTTTGGATCCGGCCAGAACGACGGCGCGATAGCGGAAGAGTTCGCCGGAAACGGCGGGCGAAAGGCCTTCGGCGGCCTGAATGGTGTCGAGCCAGCGGAGGGCCTCGGCGTCGCCGCCGGGTTTGAGGGCCGCGCTGAGTGCGCAGCCGACAGCGGCTCGCGCGACGTGATCGAACTTGAGCAGCGCGACGGGCATGCGTTCGATAGACGCGGGCTTTCCCGGCACGGCGTTGAGGATGTACCCGAAGTCTTCAAGCGACCGGGCGGCGAGGGCCGGGTTGCCGGTGAGGAACGCGAGGTAGTAATTCGTCCAGCCGTTGTAGTACATCGCCAGCGAACGAACACGCCGCGCCGAGTTCAGCTGTTCTTTGAGCCCTTCCTCGTCGCGGCCAGCCTGATCTTTTCGTTCGAGCGATTCGACCTTGCGACCGACTTTGGCGCCGATCTCCTGGAACATTGGCGCGACCGAGCGGAGCACACGCTCGGCCTCGGACCGTTCTTCGGGGCTCGCGAGCTTGAGCCGTTCGCGCTCCGCCATGTTTTCAGCACGAAGGTACCCGACCTTGGCGAGGTCGATCCGCAGTTCGAACGAGTCGGCCTCGGGGACGAGCTTGAAGAGTTCCCGGCTCGCCTTTTCCAGTTCCTGCCGATCGTCGGGCGAGGTGACCTTGGAGAGCCGATCGACGTAGAGGCGGCCGAGGCGTTCGGCGATGGCGATTCGATCGGGCCCGACTGAATAGACGAGGCGATGCCGGAGCTGGGTTGCGAGGAGGTCCTGAAGGCCTCGGTCGCTGAGATACTCCTCGACGATCGCTTCGGGCGTTGAAACGAGAGAGTCGTCGGCGGGCTGCCGGGCGTTTGCCGCTGACGACAGAACAACGAGAGTGATGATCGAAACGCCAATTGAAAGGAGAATCGAGAGAAACGATGAGATTTGTCGCGATCCGCGTTCACTTGGCCGGGACATAGTTCACCTTGGTGAAACCGGCGTCGCGGCACGCCTGGAGAGCTGTCGCGGCTCCGCTCACGGGAGCGAGGGATGACACCTTTACGAACACGCCTCGCTCTTTGGGGAGCTGGCTCAAGACCGCGACGAGGGAAGCGCGATCGCTGAAACTGCGGCTTCCTAGTTGATAGACGGCTTTGCCTTGCGCGACGCCGACGATGACGATTTGTGGCGCGAGGTCTGAACTGCCCGAGGCCTTGCTGTCGGCCTTGAGGCCCGAAGCGAGTTGGGACTCCTGTTCGGCGAGGCTGCCGGCGATGAGGAAGTAGAGCAGAAGAAAGAGCACCACGTCGATGAACGCGGTGAGCGGGAGCCGGAGCAGCGGCTCCTCGTGTGTTGATTTGGCGCGGCGGATTCTCATGGCATGCCACCCCCGCCCTCACCGCCCGCCGCACCGCTCGCCGCACCACCTGGGTTCACGGTCGCGAGCTTCCAGGAGCGAACGCCGATCTGGGTGAGTGCCGTGGCGAGTTTGTTCAGCTCGCTGGCCGGGCTGGCGCGATCGGCGCGGACCATGAACTCGGGCTGGGCCGCGGTGCCACGGCGTTTGAGGTCGGACTTGACCATCTCGATAAGTTCGGCAAGTGAGAGCGAGCGGCCGAGCACAAAATAGCGATCCGGGCCGTCGATGTCGATGAGGGTCAGTTCTGGGGACTCGCTCGCGGATTTCTCGCCCTGCTCCTGCGGGACATCGATGGGGCGCCGCGAGGCCTGCGCGAACTGCGAGGAGAGCATGAAAAAGATTATGAGCAACAGCACGATGTCGATCATCGGCGTGAGATCGAACGCGGCCTCGGGGATGGACTTGGTGCGAGAGGACTTCATGAGGTGCGGAGCTTTGTGCGAGAGCGTTTCCGGGCGTGCGGTAAGGTTCGTTTCGAATCGTTCGAGTGCGGACGGCGAGCCCGTCTACGAGGCTCTCACGCCGCGTTCGATCGCGGCGAGCGGTGGCGGGACCGGTACAGCGGCGGGACGTGCGATGAGGCGCGGCGCGGGCGTGCTTTGGGCTTGTTCGCCGTAGCGTTCGAGATACGTCGCGATCTGCTCGGTGACCTCGCCGACCTCGCTGACGAGCCGTTCGATGCGGCGTCGGAAGAGTGAGTAGGCGATGGTGCAAGGCACGGCGACGATCAGTCCTTCGGCGGTGGTCACCAGCGCGATGGACATGTAGCTGGCGAGCTGGACCGAGCGTGAGGCGCCTTCGAGCTGACCGATGGTGCCGAACGCGCCGATCATGCCGAAGACGGTGCCGAGCAGCCCGAGCATCGGGCCGATGGCGGCGATCAGGCCGATGCCGTCGGTGGTGCGGTAGAGACGGTCGATCTCGCGTGACCCGGAGTCTTCGAGTGCGGCCCGGATCTCGATGAACCCGAAGGGCGAGAGCGTGCAGCGTTGCAGGGCCGAGCCGACCATGCCGGTGATGAACGATTTGTTTTCAGGGGATGAGCAGATCTGCTTGGCACCTTCGATGTTGCCAGCCCGGACGCGTGCTAAGAGTTCTTCGGCGACGCCTGGGGGCATGAGCTTGACGCGGCGGACCTCCATGAGGTGCCGGATCATCAGGCCGACGGCGACGAAGGAGAGCGCGATGAGGATGTACCCGACAACGTGCCCAGACTTGATGTAGTCAAGGACGGACATGTTCTCCATGCCCGTCTTGGCGGCGCTGGCGGCCTGCGCGAGCATGGTCGGTCCGATGTGGATGCTGCTTTGGAATCCGTCGAGAATCATGGTCCTCCTATCCGCGGGGCCGATTTGGCCTGGCGCGAGCTACTTGCGTTGATCGGGTTTGGCATTCTCGGCCTTGGATGGATCGGGTCCATCGGGAGCGAGCGTTGCGGGCGCTTGCGGTATCGGCGACTTCCATGCTCTGAGCGGGGCCCAGTCGAGCGCGGGGTGACCAGAGTAATCGGTCTGGAGTTCGATGCGCATCCGCTCGGCCCCGGCGTCGTCACCGAAGGCGTGGAGCGCGACGCTGGCCTCGGCCAGCGCGATGCCGGTGAGATAGGGGACATCGTCGGCAAGGCGTGATGGGACGTGAAGCAGTTCGATGACGCCGAGGCGTTTAGCGTCGAGAGAAACTTCTTGCAGCAACGATCGGCCGAGCGCGACGCGGGCCCATGCTTCGATCCAGGGGGCGGGCTTGTTTTTGATGCGAGCGCGGAGCGCGGCCCTTGCGGGCTCGCGTTGCTCGGGCGGGCCTGACATCGCGAGAACGACCTCGCTAACGAGCTTGATCCCGGGGTCGTTGTTGGCGTCCGCGCTGCTTTCTGATGTTGCTTCGGGGCTGGGTGTGTCGAGGCCGCAGGCTTGCTGGGCGGCGATGAGATAGAGGTTTCCGAGGCGTTGAGCCTTGATGGATGCGGGCGTCGCGGCGATGCCAGCGTCGAGCGGGTCGAGCGCGAGGCCCGAGCGTGCAAAGGAACGCACAGCGGGGACGTCGATCCAGATCGGCGGGAGCGAGGGGATGAGGCCGGTCGAAGCATCGGGCACGAAGCGGCGGCCCGAGGCGTCGGCAGTTGTCGCGGCGAGAGTTGAAGTCGCGTCGTCACCCTGCGCCTGCTGTTCGTTGCCGCCAGCGCGCAGCCAGACAAGCCAGGGGCCGACGGCGGAGGTCTGTGCGCCGCGTCCGAGGCGGCAGATGGTCAGCCCTTCGGCGATCGAGATCGATGTTGCACCGGCTCGGCGCGAGTACGCGGCGAAGAGCGTGTCAAGGAGCGGCTCAGCGCCGACGACGTCGCCGCGTTCCAGGCGAGCTCGGGCTCGCCAGGCCTGTGTGGCGATGAGGGCGTAGACCGAGGCCTGTGCGGCGAGCGGGCCTTTGACGGTGCGGACGCGGTCCCAACTGAGGACGAGGGGTTTCGAGGCTGGCTTTCCGGTGGGCGCGGTCTGAGAGACCACGACGCCGTCGGCGTCCACGCGGAGGACTTGGCCTTCGGGCGCGGGCGTGTTGCCGCGGAGTTCGACCTGCGCGGTCGCGATTTCACCTGAGAGGCACGCGAGCCAGAGCGCGGGCAGGAACGCAAGGCGGGGCGTACGCGGTCGCGGCGAGATGGCGGCGGCGTTGGGGAGGCTCATGGTCCGAATGATGGTCCGGCTCATGGGCCACCGCCGGGCACGAAGGAGTAAGTTCCGCCGCTCTGCTTGGCGATTGTTTTCATAAGTTCTTCGGAACCTTGGCTGACGAAACAGATGCAGTGGATGCGGATATCGAGCTGGCGGTTCATCGCTGCGATTTCTTTGACGACCTCGGGCGAGAACTCGCCATCGGTCATGAAGTAGATGGCGTCGGGCTTGGGTTTGAGCGCGAAGGCGACGAGGAAGCCGGGCGAGGGGTTGGTGCCGCCATCGGCGTTGAGGGCCTCGATCGACGAGCCGATGGCGCGCTTGTTGCGATCGGTGGCCTCGGTCCAGGCGTTTTTACCGCCGATGGCTCGGGCTTCGCTGGAAAACGGTACGATGAGAAACTGCGAGTTGCCGACCAGGTCGTTGACGGAGCGGGCGAGTTCGGAACGGAGCGATTGGATCTTGCCGCCGACGCTCATGGAGCCCGAGACATCGACGATGTAGACAAAGCGGCTTCCCTGGGCCTCGATGCCGAAGAAGCTGGCCCCGCCGCTGCCCGAGCCGCCGACTCCGGAGCCAGCGACGCTAGACCCGATGTCAGAGCCCGCTCCGGTGATCATTCCCGCGTCGCTCAGCCCGCCGAGGTTCTCGCTCAGAGCGGTCGGGTCGGTCAGCTCAAGCTTCGTGTCAGCGGTCTGGGCGGTGAGCTCGGTGACGCCCGGCGCGTCGACCGAGAGCGAGGAGCCTTGGATCTCGGCCAGTTCGGTCTCGGTGACGACGGCGAACCCGACGGGGCCTGAGTCTTCTTCTCCGCCGCCTGAGACGCCGATGCCCCATCCGAAGTAGATGTTCGCCGCGACCATCAGGGCGATAAGGTGAAGCACGGCCGAGATGGAGAGGGCGGTGGTCAACCCGGACCACGCGAGGTACTTGAGCAGCCGATCGACCACAGGGCGACGATCAACAGCGGCTGAACCTCTGTGACCGACCACGTCTGGAACCTCGGCATTTTCCCGGCTCATAGACATCTGTTTCCTATCGGCCCTGCGTCGCCCGGTGCTGAACGGTTCAGCAGTGTAAGGTGGGATCGGACGCTGGTCGGCGTTGTGGCCGGTGGGTTCCCCCGGCGAGTTCCACCCGGGGCGAATCGGCGGGCGCTTGGCCGAGCACGGCGGCGGACCTATAGGGGTCTGACTTCTGCCAGATACGTTGTCCCGACGGCCAGAGGTTGCGGGATTTTTCCCGCTCCTGTGGTCTACTCTTCGCACACACTCGGCAACGGTTCAGGATAATAACCGGGATCGATGCTAACGAGTTGCCGAGCCGGGATCCCGGCGTCGTCTTCCGGTCGATTTCCGTTTGATTCCAGATTAATTTCATTCGCGAGCCCACCAGCGAGCCTCCTATGCCAAACGCGCTCAGCCCCGTCAGCCCGCAAGCCCGCACCCCGGCTCGCCTCAAGTTCAACCGTGTGCTGCTGAAGCTCAGCGGCGAATCTTTTTGCAAGCCGGGCGGGTTCGGGATCGACCCCGACGAGTTGCTGGCGATCGCGAGCGAGGTGAAAGAGGCGGCCTCGCTGGGGACGCAGGTCGCGGTGGTGGTCGGCGGCGGGAACATCATCCGCGGGGCAGAGCTAGCCGCGGCGGGGCACATCCATCGCGCGACGGCTGATTACATGGGGATGCTGGGCACGGTTTTGAACGCCTTGGCTCTCAAGGAAAAACTCGTCTCGCTGGGGGTGGACTGCCGGGTCATGTCGGCCTTGGAAATACGGGCGGTTGCGGAGACGTTTGTGCGCGGGAGGGCGCTGCGGCACCTAGAGAAGGGCAGGGTGGTGATTCTAGCCGCGGGCACGGGAAATCCGTTCTTCACGACCGACACCTGCGCATCGCTGCGGGCCACAGAGCTTGAGTGCGACGTGCTGCTTAAGGCGACCAAGGTTGATGGCGTGTACACGGCCGACCCGAAGAAAGACCCGACCGCCAAACGCTACACCCAGTTGACGTACACCGAAGCGATCGCCAAGAACCTCAAGGTCATGGACATGACGGCCCTGGCGATGCTGCAGGAGCACAAGATCCCGGTTCTGGTCTTTGATTTCAAGACCAAAGGAAACATCCGCCGCGCGGTCGAGGGCGGGGATCTGGGCACGTTGGTCACTGCGTCGTGACATCGAACCTGGCCGATTCGCTCCGATCGCCGCCGTACTAAGCCGGGGCTCCTCACGATTCTTTGATCGCTCTGCCCATTCTCGAGTTTGTCCGTACACTGCTCAACCGCAAGGACCGCGGCGCCTAATTCGTCAACGATTGCGCCGGGAATGATTGAACGAACCCGATTGAAGGATACGACCATGTCGACCGACCCAGACACCATTTTGCTCGAATCTGAAGACCACATGACCAAGGCGGTTGAATATCTCAAGCACGAGTTCCGCGGTCTGCGGACCGGGCGGGCGTCCACGGCCTTGGTCGAATATCTGAAGGTTGACTATTACGGCTCGCAGACCGACCTCAAGGCAATCGCGGCGATCAGCACACCCGAGCCGACGCAGATCCTGATCAAGCCGTTCGACACCGGCGCGATCGCGGCGATTAAAAGCTCGATCGAATCCGCGGGGCTCGGGCTCAACCCGATGGTCGAGGCCAAGCAGATCCGGCTGAACGTGCCCGCCCTCTCCTCAGAGCGTCGCCAGCAGATGGTCACGCGGTGCAAGAAGATCGGCGAAGAGCAGAAAGTCGCTATTCGTAACGTCCGCCGCGATGCCAACAAGCACGCCGACGGGCTCTCTGGCTATCCGGAGGACGAGGTCGAGACGCTCAAGGAAGAAGTGCAGAAGCTGCTCAAGAAGTTTGAGGACGAGATCGAATCGCGCATCGAGGACAAGTCCAAGGAAATCATGCAGGTCTGAGCCTGCGATCGTGCAGCGTGACGGAGTGCCTCGTCTTCAGTGAACCGACCAAGCGATCGCGATGACAGTGAACCGATGACGCGGAGCGTGACCATGACGATGTCGATGGTGGCTGTGGCGCTGGGATCGATCTTGTCTTTGCTCACGGCGAGCAGCGCGGCCGGGGGAGCAGCACGCGGGCACGAGGCCGACCAGAGCGTCGAGTACACCGTCGGCCTGATGGACGCGCGGACGCAGACTGTCCACATGACCATGCGGCTTACCGGTGTCAACGGCGCGGCCAACGGCGACGCGCTCGACATCTGCCTTCCCGTCTGGCGGCCTGGTCGGTACACGGTTCTCGAACCCGCGAGTTCGATCCGCTGGCTCAGCGCCTCGACCGCGGACGGCACGCCGCTTGTGTGCGAGAAGACCGACAAAGCGACGTGGCGGATTCAGACCCTTGGCGCGGCCGAGGTCCGAGTGGACTATCTGCTGTACGCGAACTCCATCGGGGACCGGACCCGGCACGTCGATGAGAGTCACGCCTTTCTTAGCCCGGCCACCGTTTTCGTCTACGCGCCAGAGTTCCGCGCGCTGCCCGCTAACGTCAAGCTCGAACTGCCCGTCGGCTGGAGCGTTTCGTGCGGGCTTCCCTCGATCAAGGGCGACCCGACCATGCTGTACGCGGTAGATTACGACCGCCTCGTCGATTCGCCGATCGAAGCAGGGATCCACGACGTCTTCACGTTCGAGGTTGAGGACACGCCGCACGAGATCGTGGTCTGGTGGGGCGACGGGCCCGGCGGCGAGCGGAAAACGCAGGCCGGGAAGATGTACACGTCCGAACGCCTGACCACCGACTTTGCCAAGATCGTGGCCGAGCAGAAGAAGCTCTTCGGCGATCTTCCCTACGACCGTTACGTGTTCATGATCCACGTGTATCCGGGCGGCGGGGGCGGGACCGAGCACTGGAACTCGACGATCATGCAGTGCACGCCCACCGTCTTCCAAAGCGAGGACTCGTACCGCCGCTTCCTCGGGCTTGTTTCGCACGAGTTTTTCCACACTTGGAACGTCAAGCGTCTGCGGCCCGCGGGTTTGCGGCCGTATGACTACCAGCACGAGAACTACACTGATCTGCTGTGGATCGCCGAGGGCACGACCTCGTACTACCAGGGTGTCATGCTGGTGCGTGCCGGGCTTTCGACGCCCGATTCGGAGCTCGATGGGCTCACGGCCGGGATCAACGGGGCGCGCGATCGACCGGGCACGGGGGTGCAGAGCGTGGAGGAATCGAGCTTCGATTCGTGGATCAAGTTCAACCGGCCCTCGCCCGACGACGTGAACTCGCGGGTTTCGTTTTACGATCGCGGGTCCATGGCGAGTTTCCTGCTCGACCTTGAAGTCCGCGAACGATCGGCTGGCGCCGCGTCGCTGGACGACCTCATGCGCGATCTCTACGAAAGATTCCCGGAAACCGGGCGCGGGTACACGCGCCGCGACGTCATCGACTCGGCCAATCGGCTTGCGAGGTCCGACTTCACCGAGTTTTTCGATCGGTATATCTCGGGACTTCAGCCCTACCCGTTCGCGTCGAAGGTCGGTGTGCTGGGGCTTGAACTCGTGGACGCCAAGAAAGGGAAGCGTGAGGATGCGGCCTACGCCGGGATCAACTTTGATTCCTCGGACCCGCCCACCGTCAGCGCGGTGCTGAGCGACGGCCCGGCTTATGCCGCGGGGCTGATCGCTGGCGACACTGTGATGGCGGCCAACGGCTTGCGGCTGCGGTCTGGCGTGTGGGACAAACTCTTGATATCGCTCGCGCCCGGTGATCAGGTAAAACTCACCGTGTTTCGATACGACGCGTTGCGCGAGATCGAGTTCGCATTGGGATCGAAGTCGTCGGAACGACCCAAACTCCGGCGCGTCAGCGAACCTACCCAAGCCCAGCGCTCCGCGTACCAGAACTGGCTCGGTCAGCCGTGGCCTGCTGCTGTCCCTGCTCAGGACGATTCGAGAGCGATCCTCGCGCCCGGTGACATCGGGGAGCACTAACACTAACGCGGTTTGCTCTCAGCCTTGCTTGCCGTCGAGCTCGGCCCAGCGTGCGTACATGACGGCGACCGCCGCGTGAGCCTCGCCCAGCTCTCGGCACACGGCGGCGAACTTGCGGTGATCCGCGACCACGGCCGGGTCCGCGGACTGCTCTTCGAACTTCTTCACCACCGCTTCGGCCTTCTCGATGTTAGCTTCCATCTGTGTGAACTCACGCTGCTCGTTATAGGACAGCTTCTTTTTGGGCGAACGAGCATTCAGCGCTAAAGATTCGGGCGGGCTTGCTCCGGCGGGCTTCGCAGACGAAGTCTCGTTCGTGGCGAGGTTCTTTGGAGTGGTCGCGCCGACCCGAGCATTCAGCTTTGGAACGTCGCGCTTGGTCCACTGCTCGTAGTCCGTGAAGAACCTTGCGGATCCCAGCCCGTCGAGCGCGAGAACGCGGGTCGCGAGCCGGGCGAGCATGGCGCGGTCGTGGGTGACGAGGATGACCGCGCCGGGGAACTCTTCGAGGCTCTCTTCGAGCACCTCGAGCGACGCGATGTCGAGGTCGTTGGTCGGCTCGTCAAGGATCAGCACGTCGGCCGGTTCGAGCATCAGCCGCGCGATGTGGACGCGGGCCTGTTCGCCGCCAGAGAGCGCACGGACCGGGGCCTTGAGCTGCTCGGGCGTGAAGAGGAACATGCGGGCCCAAGTGTTCACGTGCAGAGATCGTCCACGATAGATCACCGAATCAGAATGCCCCGAGAGCGAGTCGCCGAGCGTTTCCGAAGGGTCGAGCTCGGTGCGGTGCTGCGAGAAGAGCACGATGTTGAGCTTGTCGGCACGGCGGATCGTGCCCACGAGCGGAGCGCCGGGCGGGACGTTCACGGCAGTCTGGGCCTCACGCACGGCCTCGGGCGTCGGCGCGTCGGGATCGAGCTCGCTCATCAAGACTTTGATCAGGCTCGATTTCCCCGAGCCGTTCGGGCCCATCAGGCCGATGACCTGGCCAGGCGAGAGCACGAGATCAAGGTCGGTGAAAAGCCGCTTGCCGCCCAGAGACTTGGTGATCGCGCGAGCGACCAAGAGCTTGACGGTCTGCCGTCCCGTGCCGTCGAAGTCCAGGCTCGCGGCTTTCTGCGGCGTGTTGCGCGATCGCAGGTCTGCGAGTTCGTCGATGCGTTCGTAGCTCGCGTCGATGCGGCTCTTTGATTTCGTCCGCCGCGCCTGCGCGCCGCGTGAGAGCCATCGGATGTCCTCGCGTACCTGGTTGGCGAGCGACTTTTCCTGCTGGGCTTGCCCGTCAAGAAACTCGGATTTTCTACGGAGGAACTCGGAGTAGTTGCCATCAACTGAGAACGTGCCGCGGGGGTAGGCGCGGGAGAGTTCGACGATCCGCGAGGCCGTGGATTCAAGCAAGGTACGGTCGTGGGTCACCACGATCGACGCGACGCCGATTCCGGTGAGCAAGGTTTCGAGCCACTCGATCCCTTCGACGTCGAGGTGGTTGGTGGGCTCGTCGAGCAACAGCACGTCGGGCTCTCCCGAGAGCGCCCGCGCGACGGACAGCCGCTTGCGCTGCCCGCCCGAGAGCGACGCCGTGGGTTGTTCCCAGTTGTCAAAGTTGAGCCGACCGAGCACCATTTCGGCGGCGAGGTCGGCCTCGTAATCGTCGTGCAGGTGCGGGGTCAGCCCGGCCTTTCGTGCGGTGTGCAGCGCGCCGGTAATGGCGGTGAGCACGGTCGAACCGTCGGGGAACACGTCCGCCTGCGCGACATAGGCCGCGCGGGCACCCTTCCGGAACGACACGACGCCCTCGTCGGGCGATTCGAGCCCGGCGATGATTTTGAGAAGCGTGGACTTGCCCGACCCGTTGGGCCCGATGAGCGCAAGCCGCTCGCGCTCTTCCAGCGCAAGCGCCACGTCGGAAAAGAGTGAACGCGTCCCGTAGGTCTTGCTGAGATCGCGAGCGGTAAGAACAGCGGCCATGGGCGAAACTTAGGTCGGCCGCGGGCGATCTTCTCTTTGTGCACGTTTTCTCGCGATAAATTGGGTGTTCAGCAACTAGCGGTATCCATCAACCACACCGTCGTGAGTGACCTTCGATGGCGTGCACGAACCGCCGACTCGGCCGCAGCCGGCGCACCCCGTCATCTGCGACTGCACCTGCATGCCGAGCGCACCCTGGAGATCTGCCCAGTAAAACTTCGGCGCGGGCGAAGCGTGATTGCCAACCTGCGCCATGGTCTTGGCCTCGAAAATTCGCCCGTTGGCGACGGTGTACTTGATCTGCTCGGAATTGCGGATGTTCTCGAGCGGGTTGGCGTCGAGCACGAGGAGGTCGGCGAGCTTCCCGACCTCGATCGAGCCGAGATCCTTATCGAGCCCGATATAGAACGCGCCATCGAGCGTGGCCGCCCGCAGCGCCTGCATCGGCGTGAGGCCGCCCAACGCGATGAGCCAGAGCTCCCACTGCGCGCCGAGCCCCGCGAGCTGGCCATGCGCGCCAAGCTGGACCTTAACGCCCACGTCGAGCAGGCTCTTGCAGATGCCCGAGCTCTTGAGCACGTTGTAGTCCTGATCCGGCGCGGTCTGGCGCCGACGCGAACGCGTGTCGACGATCGCGCGCGGCACGAAGTTCAAGAGCCGTTCGTTCTCCCAGACCTTCGAGCGGTCGAACATGTACGACTCCCCGTCGAGCCCGCCGTAGCCGACGATGAGCGTGGGCGTGTAGCCGACCTTCGTCGGGCCCCACAGTTGCTGCACGTCCTTGTAAATATGCTGCACGGGCAGCGAGTGCTCGACGCCGGTGTGGCCATCAACGACCATCGTCAGGTTGTGCTGAAAGAGCGAGCCGCCCTCGGGGACGACCATCATCCCGGTCTGCCGCGCGGCCTCGATGACCTGCTGGCGCTGCTCGCGCCGCGGCTGGTTGTAACTCTTGACGCTGAACGCGCCGACGGCCTTCATGCGACGAAGATGGAACAGCGCGTCGTCGAGACTGTCGATCTCGGCCTTGAACGAGCCGGTCGCGCCGTAGAGGATGGTCCCGGTCGAGAAGATCCGCGGCGTCACGATCATCCCGGCCTTGGCGAGCTCGCTAGCGGCGAAGATCGAGTCGGTGTCGTTGGACGGGTCGTGGATCGTCGTCACGCCGAACGCGAGGTTGGCATATTGCCCCCAGTTTTTCTGCGGCGTCATGCCGCTCTGACCCTGCGAGCCGTGGGCGTGGACGTCGATGATGCCGGGCATGAGGGTCTTGCCAGTGCAGTCGATAACGGTTGCATCAGCGGGAATCAGCGTCGTCGCGCGAGCGCCGACCGCGACGATGCGGTTGCGATCAACCACGACCACGGCGTTCTCGAGAACCGATTCGTGCCCGGCCTCGCCGTTCATCGTGATTACTCGCCCGCCAACGAACGCGAGCTTGCCGGTCGGCGTGTCGGTAGGAACCTTGAACGAAATGTTTACTCCGGTCGCGGGCGCATCTGGCAACTTCTCCGGCGCACCGGCGATGAACGCGAACGAGTCCGCGAGTTTGCGGGTGAACAGCTCCGGGCCCAGCGACCAGTGCAGTGCCGTGCTGTCGCCGGACCAATGGATGTTCCTGCCCGCTTCTTTCGTCACACGCGCGACCGGCACGGCCGTGCTCTTTCCGCTGAGGCTCATCTCTCGGCCCGTCGCCACGAACGGCATGATGTACGCGTTGAACCGTTCGACACTCGCGAGCCACTTGCCGTCCGGCGAGATCGCGAACTCGGTGGCGTTGTCGACCGAAACGTGCGTGCGCTCTTCGGTGCTGTCGAGCTTCATGCTGATCAGCGAAGTGTGGTCCGTCTCTTTCTGATAGTCGGTGACGGTCAAGAAAACGCGGTCGTTGTCCGCGCCGAACTGCGGGTTCCGACCTTTCTTGCTGATCCGCGTCGCCGGGCCGCCCTGCGCGAGCGACCAGTACAGGCCTGTTTCATAGGACCAGATCGGCGTGGTGAGCCCGCCTCCCGAGACTCGGCCGAACAAGACCTTCGACCCGTCGGGCGTGAAAGTCGGATCAACGTAGTGACCGGGTTGGGTCGAAATGACTCGGCCCTCGCCGCCGCTGGTTGAGGCAACACGCACCGTGCCGAGTTTCTCGTCGTTCCAGGTCGTGTAGACGATCGACGCGCCGTCGCGTGAGAACGATGGTGAGAACTCGAAGTGCTCGTTCTGCGTGGTGACGCGGCGCGGCTCGCCCTCGGGCAGCTTGCGCGTGTACAGGTGTCCGAGCGCCTGGTACGCCACGAGGTCGCCCTTGGGGGAAACAGTGACGCTGCGCAGGAGCTTCACATCGAACTTGTCGGGGCTGACCTCGATCGGGAAGCGCACCGCGTCCTCGACACGCCGGGTTGATTTCACGCGGAAGGGAATCGCGGTCATCGCGCCCGTCGCCACATCGACTCTCTGAATCTTGCCGCCCGCCCACAGCACGATCGCGCGATCGTCGGGTGTCCACGCCATCGTCGGGTACACGCCGTGCACTGCCCAGGCTTCTTGCATGTCGCGTTCGAGCCCGGCCGTCACCTTGCGGACTTTTCCCGAGGGCGTGTCGAGCACCCAGAGTTCGCTCAGCGTGCGATCTCGCTTCACGTACGCGAGCTGGGTTCCCGAGCGCGACGGCGTCGGGCGCACCGCGCCGCCCGGGCCCGCAATCATCGACTTGATCTCGCCCGTCTGCCGATCGAGGCGATCGATGGAATAGATCCCGGCCGTGGAATCTCGGTTGTACTCGAACTGGTCTCCGGGCGTGGAATCGATGCTGTAATACAGGTATTTCCCGTCGGGAGAGAACATCGGCTCGCCGACGTCCTTCTGCTCGTTGGGCTTGACGGTCATCTGCAGGCCGTCGCCGCCGGTGATGTGGTAAAGCCACATCTCGCCCGAGCCGAGCGACCGTCGTGAGGTGAAGTGTTTGTGCGCGACAATGAACTGGCCATCGGGGGCCCAAGCGGGGCTGTTGAGGAGCCGGTACGACTCTTTGGTGACCTGCTTGAGTTCTCCGCCGAACTCGCCCGCGCGGTCGGGGCCCTGGCGCGAGATGGTCCAAATGTTGTCGCCGCCGCCGCGGTCGCTGGTAAACGCGATGGTGGTGCCGTCGGGGCTGAAGCGAGGCTGCATGTCCCACGCAACGCCGGAGGTGATCGCCGTCGCGGCCTGTTCGCCGGTGCAGCCGGATGCGGGCATGATGTAGAGATCGCCCAGCAGATCGAACGCGATCCACTTGCCGTCGGGGCTGAGATCGACGCTCAGCCATGTTCCCTCGGTGACGTCGATGGTCAGATCGCGGGCCGGGCCGGGCGGGGCGTTGACGTCCCACTTGGGCTTCTCTGGTTTCGCGGCCTGGTCAGCCTTGGCAACTTCCGGCTTTACGACGGCCGTGTTCACGGGTTGAGCTGGCGCAGGCCCGGCGAGCTGCGCAGGGCAGAGCGACGGCGCGAGCCCGACGCCCAAGAGGATCGCCGATAAACCGCGCCCGAAGCGAGCTTGTCCTAGACGGTTGAACGCACGCGAAAAACTCTTCAAAAGCATCGACTCACCTTTCGAAAACCGCGCGATGATCTCACGCGGCAAAGCACATACTCATCGGTCGCGATCAAACCACACCAAGCACGCGGCTATTCGCTTCACGCCCGCTGAGACGCGAGCTTTCCCGCTGCTTACTTCTTCTCTGCGGGCCCGGGCTCGCCCGCACTCGCGGGCGCATCCTCATCGCCCTTGGGCACGTTCTTTACGTCACCAGCCACTCCCGCTTTCACCTTCACGATCCGGCCCTGCGTCATGCGTTTGATCCCGATGCGCATCTCGCCGCCCGCCTTCAACCCCTTTTCGGCGTCCGCGACGGAGGTGATCGGCTGATCGTTGATGCTCGTGACGATCTCGTAGGGTTTCACGCCCGAGATCGCGGCCTTCCCGCCTTTCTCAACTTTCGAGACAATCACACCGGGGTCGCCGGGCTTCAGGCGGAAATAGCGCCGCACCTCGTACGTGATGTTACGAACTGTGATGCCCAGGTCATCGGACGTGAACCGCTTCGCGGCCTCATAGTGCGGCGGGCTCTGCGCAACCTTGAGGTCAACGCTCGAGACCTTGCCGTCGCGGAAGATCTCGACCGAGAAGGCCGTGCCGAAGCCCAGGTCCGTCAGGGAGCGGATCAGCGTGGTCTCAGAAGCGGGCCAGGGTGTGGGGATGCGGTCGAAGTACTCCGGCGGGATTTGGTCCAGGTACTGCCAGAAGTTCTGCATGTTCCGGGCGGAATCGAAATCGCCTGCAATCTCTAGCGGCTTGGGCTGACCTTCAACGTGGATCCGAAGCAGAATATCGCCGGATTTCAGCTCGGCCGTCGCGGCCGGGGAGTTCTCGTAGACAAACGTGACGATCGCGCCGGTCGTGCCGTCTTCCGTCTGCTCCGAGACGTTGTTGGCGCGGGCGAGCTCGGGGTCGAGCCCTTGCAATTCGACTCCCAACCACGCGAGCCGATTCTCCTCCTCTTCGGCGAGCGGCCTGTTCTCGACATCGAACGCTGCAACGCCCCGGCTCAGCTCTTCCATGAGCATCGCCGCTGGCACCATCAGGGGAGCGCTCTCACCGCGCTCCGACGTGATCTTCTCGCGATGCTGAACTGGAAGCGCGATGAGCGAGCCATCGAGCCCGAAGACGAAGCTCAGCGGTGAGGTCTGCCGCACGCCGCGGTACAACTGATCGGTGGTGGGCAATTCCGGGAAAAACTCACCGCGCCGGCCGATGATGAACCCGAAGATTCGCTGCTGCCAGACGTGGACGGACCGTGCTTCGCCGCGCACCGCGACCTCGGCCCGGACCAGCAGCCGATCGCGAAAGCTCTTGATCGGGTCCTTGGCGATTCGCACAGCGCCGGAGATCGGTGCATCGAGCTTGGCGGTGAACCCGCCCCAGTCCTTGAGCGTGGACGCGAACTTCGCCGCGTGCTCTTTGCCCGCGGAATCAAAGACTCGCACTCGTTCGAGCCGGGCCGTCACCTTCGGTTTGAACTTGGCGAGCACCACCACGGTGCCGTCGTCGACCAGCAGGCCGGTGCCGTTCCACTCGGTGGCCGAATCGCTCTCATCGCGCTCGCCGCCGTACCCGCGGGGTTGAGCGTCTCCCTTGCTGGGCGGGCTGCGAAGCGCGAGCGTGACGCGGAGCAACGAACCCGCGGCGGCCTTCTCTATGGCGGCAAACTTGGCCGTCATCTGCTCGGTCGTCAACGCCAGCCAGGACGCAGGATCGCTCTTCCAGGAATCATCAACCGCAAGCCGCGATGTTCCCGCGAGCCCGACCGCCACTCCGCTGGCGTTCACAAAGAGAGATTCCACATCGGTGCTCACGAACCGCTTGCCATCGGCCGAGATCGTCACGTCCCGGCTCATCGAGCCAACCTCGAGCAGTCGTCCGGCCTCGTCGTACCCCGCTGCCAGGTAAGGCCCGGCCAGCGTGCTGTCGAACTTGATCGCCTCCGTGCCCGGCAGCGGCGCGGCCAGTTCGAGAAACATCCCGCCCTGCTCGATCGGGTACGACGACGGCTTGGCGTCCACCACCTGACCCCCAAATCGCACGCGGATCGACTTGATGAAGCGAGGGTGCAGTAAAGGGTCGAAGGTGTACACTCGGGTCGGCCCGAGCAGGAAGCCGCCTTGCACGGAGGGTCGCTCTTCGTCGATCAGTTGCTCCCAGTTCTGCGCGGGCCGCGGCGTAACGCCAGCGGTGGGGACGCTCGCCGTGCGGAATGCCCCGGCCTGCTCGTGGTTGGGTGCCTGCCCGTTGTCGTACTGGGCCGTGATCTCGACCTGCACGAACGCTTTGGCGACCTGTTCGCCGACCCTCTGCCGCGCCGCCGCGTCGATCAAAGCGCCGGGCTTTGAGTCGGTCTCTTGCGCCAATGCCGCCGAGCAGAGCAACAGAGAGAGAACCGCGATCAATCCGGTAAGCCTCTTGGCTAAAGCCCGGATCACCATTCGACCACCATTCAACTTCATCTGACCCATGTTCTTTCCTTCACAAGCCCGGCCATCTGCACTCAGAAGAAACTCAAGGTACGTCTATTTCGATCGTGATCCGATGAGGAATCGACAGAGCAGCCGCGACCGGGTCACTGCTTTGAATAGTCTCGAGCGAAGTCCATCACGATCTGCCGCTCGAGCCCCCCGCGTTGTACCGTGAAGACCGCGCGTGGTTTCTGATCGACCTTCGCGACCGCCTCCTTATGCAGCTTCTCCACATCAGCGAGCGTCTCGATGTTCTGTCCGTCGATCCTCAGGATGATGTCGCTGGTCCGCAGCCCGGCGGTCGTTGCGTTCCCGGGGTACTTCGTCGCCAGCACGAACACACCCTTCTCACGATAAAAATACAGGTCCGGGTTGTCGAACTGGTTGATGGCCTTGAACGTCAGATCCCAACGCTTGCACGCCAGCTCCTCGCCCTCAACCTTGCCTTTCTCACGCGGCGTGATCTCGACCGACACCTTCTCCTTGCCGCGTAAAAGATCGAGCTTCGCCGGCTTTCCCTTTGGTAACAGCCCGAGCATCCGCCGCACCGCTGGCAGGTCTTCGGCCGTGAGCCCCACCACCGGCGTGCCGTTCACCGCGAGCAGCCTGTCGTGCGCCTCAACACCCGCCAGCCGGCCCGGGCTTGAGGGGTCCGTCTCCGAGATAATCACGCCCTCGGTGCCGTCGAAATACACGTCCTTGAAAAAGTCTCGCAACGGCTGAAGTTGCAGCCCCGTCCAGCTCCAGTTCACGCGCCCCGACTCGCGCAACTGCGGCAACAGAATCCGCACCGTCTCGGCCGGGATCGCGAACCCCATGCCGTTCGCCTGGTTCAACCCGCGCGCGTTGACGCCGATGACCTCACCCGCCGTGTTCACGAGCGGCCCGCCCGAGTTGCCGGGGTTGATCGATGCGTCGGTCTGCAGCCACAGGCTGTACTCGCTCACTTCTTCAAGGAACCGCCGCGAGCACGAGATGATGCCGATCGACACCGACCGGTTCAGCCCGTACGGCGCGCCCATCGCCATCGCAAAGTCGCCCTCGCGCAGCACGCTCGAGTCACCGAAGCTGGCGTACGGCAAGGGCGCTGAACCCGCGGGGATTTCCAGTTGCAACAGACCTAGGTCAGTGTCCTTGTCCGTGCCCAAGACTTTGGCCGCCAAGGCTCGCCCATCGGAGAGCAAGCATCTCACCGACTGTGCCTTGTCAACGACATGCCAGTTGGTCACGACCTCGCCCGTGGGGCTCACGATCGCGCCGCTTCCGGAAATCTCCTCGGACACTTTTTCGCCGCGGTCGTTGCTTTCACGCACAACCTTGATGAACACCACAGCCGGGAACACGCGGTCCGAGGCACTGCGGACAACCTCGCGAAAATCTGGATAGCGATCTGGCTTGGCAGCTGGCTGGGCGAGCGTCCGAGACGCACCAAAGACCACAGAGGCAACAAGCCCGACGACAGCGCACGACCTTGCCATCACGCCTGTCATCGAGCCGACAGCAAGAGACTTAAAGAAATTCATCAAATGAGCACCTCTTGTTAAGAACGGGGGCACGATCGGCCTCGGAAAGACTATCACACTCGGGGCGATCGCGCCAAAGACCGATCCGCAAGAGTACCGGCGTTGTGAGGCAATCGTGCGTCGCCAACTTGCGAACACCGGCGTACTCAGAAATCCAGCGGGGATCGCGTGAGGACCGGCACCAACTGTTCCAACTCCCGCTACGCTGGGATCAGCGATGGACGATCTTTTTTCCAGCCTCGATCAACCCAGCTCGTCGCCGCGCGACACCAGCAACCGCAACGAGATCCGCCGGTTATTCCTGGGATGGGACCGGCCTGTTCTTGTGACCGCCACAGCGTGGCTCATCTCACAGCACCATGCAGAGAACAACCGCGACACGATCGTCGACCTTTCGAACATCCTCGCCGTCGTACCCGGAGGCCGCGCCGCCCGCGCGTTGGAGGCTTCGCTCGTCGCCGAGGCCGAACGGCTCGCCCTGTCGCTCTTCCCGCCTCGCATCGTCACGCCGGGCGAGATCCCCGAATCAACACTCACATTTGATCGTGCCGTTGCAGATTCAACCGCAAACTACTTTGCTTGGATCGCAGGTGTCCGCTCGGCCGCGCCGCGAACGCTGGCCAAGGCCTTGGGAACTCTCTCCTTGGAAACTCCGGCGAGAGCACCAGCGGCTCTGACTTGGCTTGAGACCCACAGCCTTGCGTCGTCACTCCTCTCGCTCCACAGCGAGATTTCCGGCCACGGGTCCACCGCCGCCAGCCTCGCGGCCAAGATCAGTTTCATCGCCGATGACTACGCGGCCGCGCGCGCCGATGTTGATCGATGGGGCGCGATCGTGGACCTGGCCAGCGCGGCCGAGCAGTTCCTTAGCCAGGCCGGTCTCAGCGATCGCTACGCCGCGATCCGCGACGCAAAGCCGCACGAGCGAGACCGAGCGTCTTCGCGTATCGTGCTGATCGGCGTTCCAGAGCTCCCAAGATATGTGCTCGATGTCCTCACCCGAAGCGCCGCGAACGTGACCGCGCTCATCGCCGCGCCTCTCGATTTCGAAGATCATTTCGACAAGATGGGCTGCATCATTCCCGAGGCGTGGACGAGCTACCAGTTGCGACTGGAAGCGTCATCGCTGCGCTTCGTCGATTCGACACGAGACCAAGCCCTGGCCGCCCTGGACGCTCTCGCCGATCTGGGCGACTCGCTCGCGCGCGACGAGGTTGTCGTGGCCGTGCCAAACACGGATGTCGCCCCGATCCTTCTCACGCTCGGCGAACGACTCTGCGGGCAGACTTTCCGCGACGCGGCCGGAACTCTCGCGTCACGAGCCGCGCCCGCTCGCCTCCTCGATTCGCTCCGCGCCTTCATCGAGTCACGCGCCTTCTCAGCCCTCTCATCGCTTATTAGACATCCCGATATCGAGCAATGGCTGAGCCTGCGGCCTTTCGACGAACCCGTATCCGATGCTGTCGCGAGCACCGAAACGACGAGCAACATTGACACTCACGCAACTCCCGAGCATTGGCTGATCGAACTCGACGAGCACGCTCAGAAGCACATCCCGACGGTCGTTCCCGGGGCCCTTCAAGATCTCATCCCTCAACCCACCGAAGCGCTTCGTCGGGTTCTCAACCACCTCGGCAAGTTGCTCGCAAACTTTCTCGGCCGATCAACGCACCCCCTCGCGGAATGGATGACGCACACCCGAACCCTCATGCATGAGATTTACTCAACCCAACAGGGTGACGGCGCCGCGGCCGATCCGCTCACCGCCGAGTTTCTAGATCTCCTCGACAACCGCATCTCGGCGATCGAGTCCGTGCCGAACTCGCTGACCGACGCGCTGCAGATGAGCGCCTTCGACGTCCTCACGTACCTCGCATCCACGATCAGTGAAGCAACCCTGTCACTTCCGCAGTCCCCTGGCGCGATCGACCTCGTCGGTTGGCTCGAGCTCTCCTTCGATCCCGCTCGCGCCGTGGTGATCGCTGGCATGAACGAGGGCCACGTCCCCGCGTCGGGCCGCACCAACCCGCTGCTTCCGGATCGCCTCCGCACGTTGCTCCGCTTCCCGAGCGCGCAGAGCGAGCGCGCTCGCGACCTGTTCTTGCTCGCTCAACTTAAGCACTCGCGTGAATCGCTCACGCTCATCGCGGGACGGAGATCCGCGCAGGGAGACCCGCTCCGTCCCAGCAGGCTTCTCTTCGCGTGCGACCCGGCCGAGATCCCCGCTCGGGTGCTCGCGGCCCTCGCTCGCTCGTCAACGCCTGGCACCATGCCCCTTCGTGAACCTGAGGGCTCCGGCGCGCTCGCTCGATCACTCCCGCCCACGCCGTTCCCTACCGTCTTCACGCCAATGCCAAGCGGCCCTATCCCCGAGATCACCTCGATTAGAGTCACCGCTTTCAGTGACTTTCTTCGCTCGCCCTACGGCTTCTACCTCCAGCACGTTCTCAATCTTCGCGAGCGTACTGAGATCGAACCCGAGCTGGACGCTGGCGCGTTCGGCAGCACCATCCACGGCACGCTCCACGATTTCGCGCTCGCCCCGATCGCGACCTCATCGAACGCTGCCGAGATCGACGCTCACCTCTCGTCTCTCCTTCGTGCCCGCATCGCCCACGAGTTCGGCCCGCGCCCCTCGCCCGCCATCCTGGTCCAGACCGAGCACGCAAGACTTCGGCTCAAGCACTTCGCCCAAGCTCAAGCTCAACGCCGAGCGGAGGGCTGGCGAATCCTTCATTCAGAATGGTCCCCTACGCGCCCCGCACGCTTCACGGGCAGCGGGCATTCGATCCAACTCCGAGGCCGCATCGATCGCGTCGATCTCCACGAACACACCGGCCAGCTCGCGGTGCTCGACTACAAAACCGGCGCCGCCAAGACCACCGACGCCGATCATCGCGACGCCAGCGGCACCTGGAAAAGCCTGCAACTACCGCTCTATCGGTACCTGGCCGCCGAGCTTTCTCTCAACCTGCCCGACACGATCGAGAACATCGCGCTCGGCTACGTGCGTATCGGTCACACGCCGTCAGAGATCGGCTTCGAGCTCGCGAACTGGACCCCTGACGATCTCGCCTCCGCCGACCGTGCCGCCGCCGAAGTCGTTCGGCGAGTACAAGCCAGCGATTTCTTCCACTTGGGCGATTCTCCTCCCGAAGACGCGATACTGGCCGCCATCGCTGGCACGGGCACCGGCTCCCCGCCGCGCGAGCTCGAAGCCGATATCGCTGAATCATTCAATGATGACACGCGAGACGAGTCCCCATGACCACGCTGCGCAACACCGTCATCCTCGCCTCGGCTGGCACCGGCAAGACCTTCGCCCTCTCGGGCCACTACCTCAAGCTCCTGCTCGCTGGCTGCGGCCCGGAGCGTATCCTCGCAACGACCTTCACGCGAAAAGCCGCGGGAGAGATCCTCGACCGCGTGCTCCTCCGTCTCGCTCAGGCCGCGCTCGATCCTGATCGGTGTCACCAACTCGCGCGCGAGTGCGACCACCCATCCCTCACACCGACGCAGTGCCGCAGCACGCTCGCGCAGCTCGTGCGCCACTCCGACCAGATCAATATCGGCACGCTCGACGCGTTCTTTGCCAAGGTCGCGCTCGCGTTCCGTTTCGATTCCGGCCGCTCCGCCGGGCGAATCGCCACAGAATCAGAGGACGCCGACATCCGTGACCGATCACTTCTGGCGGCCCTCGAGTATCTTCCTCCCGAGCGCCTGCTTCAGACGATGCTGCTCCTCAGCAGGGGCGCGCTCAAAGCTCCCGTGATCGAACCGCTCCGGCGCCGAGCCGAAGAACTGCGCAATGTCCACGCGAACGCTCGCGAGGAGGCTTGGCACGCGATCTCGTCCCCGGGCACGCCCCTCACTCTGGGCGCCATCGCGTCCACCATCACGCGCCTCGCGCAAGTTGCCGTTCCACTCACCAAGAAGGGACAGCCCAATTCTCGCTGGCGAACGGCCATCGACAAGTCGATCTCCGCGGCGAGGAGCTCTGACTGGGCGAGTCTCTTGACCGGCGGCCTGGGCGGCGCGATCGCGTGCGAAGCCAACGAGTACCACGGCGCCCCGATCGGCCCAGATCTCCTCGCCGCACTCACCTTGCTCGTCGATCACGCGCGTCACGAGCTGCTCACCCAGCTTCGCGAGGACACGCTCGCCACGCGCGAGTTCATGTCGTGCTTCGCGTCACACTACGAAGGAATAAAGCAGCGCGAGGGAATCGCGACCTTCGACGACATCCCTCGCGCGCTGCAGGCCGCCGACGCCTGCGGCGATCTTGAACATCTGTATTTCAGGCTCGATACGCAGATTGATCACCTGCTCGTCGATGAATTCCAGGACACCTCGGCCGTCCAGTATCAGCTGCTCAGCCGTCTCATCGAAGAGATTGTCCAGGACAGCGAGGGCCGTCGCTCGTTCTTTGCGGTCGGTGACGTGAAGCAGTCTCTCTACCAGTGGCGCGACGCCACGCCGAGCCTGTTGCTCGCGCTCCCTTCGCGCGTCCCCAACGTGGTCCAGAGGCACCTAGACAAGAACTACCGATCATCCACCGCCGTGCTCGAAGCGGTGAACCGCGTGTTTGGCTCGCTCCCCGGAAGCACGATCCTGAACGAAACTCCTGCCGGAATCGCCGCGTCTGAGCTCTGGGATCGCACGTTCCGACCGCACACCGGGCTCGACCAGTTCGCCGGATTTGTTCGGTTGCGGACCGCGCCGCCGCTCCAGGGTAACAACGACCCGCAGACCGCCAGGCTTGCCGCCGCCGCCGACCACGCGGCGGAGATCACGCGGCTCAACCCTTTCGGTTCCGTCGGGATTCTCCTGCAAACTCGTAAACAGATCGCGCCGATGGTCGCGGCTCTCGGCGAACGCGGCGTCGCCGCCAGCCGAGAGGGCGGCAACACGCTCACCGATTCGCCCGCCGTCGCGCTCGCGCTGTCCGCCGTCCGCCTCGCCGAGCACCCCGGCGATTCCGCCGCGTTCTTTCACCTTTCGCACTCGGCCCTGACCGACCACCTCCGCCTCACGCCGCCTCACAACCTTCCCGCGCGGCAAGCCGCTTCTGATCTTCGCGCATGTTTTTCGCGCATCGGTTACGCCCGCACGCTCACCACGTTCCTCGAATCGCTCCTCTCACGCTGCACACCCATCGAGATCGCACGCTTTGAACAGCTCATCGACCTCGCACGCGAGTACGACGCCGCGCCAACGCCGACGCTCGCCGGCTTCGAGAAGCTCGTGCGCTCAACACGCGTTCAATCACCCTCCGACGCCCGCGTCCGCGTCATGACCGTCCACGGCTCGAAGGGCCTGGAGTTCGACTCGGTCATCCTACCGGATCTCGACGACACGCTGAGCGGCAACTCGCGCGACCTGTTCGCCGTCGAGCGCGACCCGGACACGCACGAGATCAGCGCAGTCTTTCGACAAAGCCAACTCGGCCCGCTTCTTCACCCCCGACTCGCCGCGATGTCGCTGGAAGCAAAGACCAAGCACCTGCACGAGCGCCTCTGCGTGCTCTACGTCGCCATGACACGCGCACGCCTGACGCTCGACATGATCGTCGGCGTACACGCTCCACCCAAGAAGCCCGCTCCAGCAGGGGGTCCGACCTACCAAAGGTCTTTCGCCGGACTACTGCGCGAGTCACTTGCGCCCAACGCCCCGCTCATACCGGCGACGACGCTCTTCCAAGAAGGCGAGCTGAGCGCGAGCCTGCGGATGGCAAGGCCCGAGTTCCCGCCCGCCTCGCGCTCCAAGGCTCGCCCGATCCGCCTACGCCCCTCAGCATCGCTCCGGCTTTCCGCGCTCCCACGCCGCTCGCCCTCCTTGGCCGTCCAGCGGGAAGCGATCAGCGCCGCTCCGAATCGATCGGACAGCATCGCGTCGTTGCGTGGCAAGGTCTTCCACGCGTGGTGTGAGGACATCGAGTGGCTTGAGCTGGCGGAACTTAGCGACGACCGATACCGCGAGGTCGCCGCCGGCGTGCTCCGGCGATCGCGCGGCCAGCAAACCGATCTCAACTCGCAACCAATCACCCAGTGGATCGCGGATTTCAGTTCCGCGCTCGCAAAGCCCGGCCTTGCCCAGGCTCTCTCGCGGCAATCCACCGCCCACCGGATGAACTCATCAGAACTCACGGCCCACCGCGAACATCGCTTCAGCGTCCGCGACACCGACCTCGCAACGAACGAGAACTCGCTTCTCGTCGGCCAGCTTGATCGCCTCGTCATCGCTCGTCGCGCCAGCCTGATCTGCGCCGCCGAAATCTTGGATTTTAAGACCGACGCCATGACCGCCGACGCCCGCCTCACATCTCACTCGCCCACTGTTTTGCACAACCCTCCACAGCCGCACCTCGACATCGCGTCACGCTACAAACCTCAGCTCGACGCCTACCGCCGTGCGGTCGCGTCGATGCTCCGCCTCTCCCTCTCGCAGGTTCGGGCGAGCATCTTTCTGATCGCCAGCGATACTCGCGTCGACATCGAATAACCCGCGCGGCACCTCGTGCGGTCGCAGACGAGAGCACGCACCGCAAGTGGGTGAGCACGAACGTCTCACTCGTTCGCTTGGCGTTACCCACCGAGTGGTCCGCGGCGGAGTCACCCGACTATGCGATGCCCGCGCCTGCCCGGGCGACCGGTTCTGGGCCGCGCACCGTGCGAAGCAGATCGATTTCGTGCGCAGCACAACCTTGGCCGATATCACCGCGTTCGAGACCAGACGGCGCTGGGGAAAGCGCCCTGACGTCGATTTCGGCCTCCCTGTGGGCTCGCCGGGGTGGCCCGCGGATTTCAGGGTTAACCAAAGCTCAACCTTCGAGTTCGCGGAAGGGTCACCGGCGGGCCAGTCCATCGGTCGGTGGGCTGAGTTCCCCTTGTTGCGACAACCCACCCGAGTCGCGACGACCCGACCGATTGACTGACGGTTGAGCTCGGACTACCGTTGCAGTTCAAGCTGGCGAGTCCCAAAGACCGGCCCGATGCCGTTCGAGGCCGAAGGATCTCAGGGAGTTGTTTGGTTGTCTTTCTGGATGAGTCCGCCAGGGCCGTTCAGTCCATTTCGTGGAGCGATTTCGATGCTTCCAGCATTTCGTCAAAGTTACGGCCGCACCCGCCGTCGTCGTTCGCACAACGCCATGGTCCCCACGCCCGTCGGCGTGTGCCCTCTTTCCGGCGAAGCCAAACTTCACCACCGAGCCTGCAAGCAGTCCGGTTACGTTCGCCCGGGCCTGAAGATCCGCGTGCCCAAGCTGGGCATCGGCATGGACAATCTGTAAATCTAATCTTGTTCTGGTTCAGACTTTTCTGCCCGGTGCAGGAGCCTGGATCACTGACGAGATCGATCCTGCGTTCAAGGCTTTTTCCGGACCGGGTTCTCGTGTCGTGGCTCGTCGGCCGCCCGAGTTACCCGCACGTTTCCAAGGGATTCCAGACATGCGCGTGGCGGTCGACGTCATGGGCGGTGACCATGCCCCGGACGAGATTCTCAAGGGATGTATCGCGGCTATCGCCCAGCTTGAACCGCACGACGAGATGGTGCTGGTCGGCCCGCGCGATCTCATCAAAGAAGTCCTCGACGATCGCCGCGTTCGCGACGACCGCGTCTCCATCGTTCACGCCAGCGAAGTGATCGGCATGAACGAATCGCCCACCAAGGCGGTCCGCTCCAAACCGGATTCTTCCATCGTCGTGGCCGCCCGGCTTGGGTCTGAAAAAGCCGACAAACGCTGCGACGTCGTTCTTTCGGCCGGGAACACCGGGGCCTGCGTTTCCGCGGCCATCATGCACATGCGGCGCCTGCCCTCCGTGCACCGCCCCGGCATTGCTGTCACCTTCCCCTCGTTCCACGGCCCGGTCGTACTGTGCGACGCCGGTGCCAACCCCGAACCTCGCCCCAGCCACCTCTGGCAGTACGGGCTCATGGCCGAGATCTACGCCAAACAGACGCTGGGCATCACAAGCCCGCGCGTGGCGCAGATGAACATCGGATCCGAAGAGGCCAAGGGCACCGATCTCATCAAGGAAGCTCGCGATCTGCTCAAGGCCACGCCGGATCTGAACTACATCGGCTACATCGAAGGCCGCGACGTCTTCGACGGTCGCGCCGACGTGATCGTCACCGACGGCTTCCTCGGCAACACGCTCTTAAAGATGGCCGAGGGCATGGCCAAGAGCCTGTTCAAGGCGATCGCGCAGGAGCTGATGTCTAGCGATCCCGCGCTCATCACCCAGATCGAGCCGGTGATCAAGTCCATCTACGCCAAAAACGACTACCACGAGTATGGCGGAGCGCCGCTCGTGGGTGTCAACGGCGTCTTCTTCATTGCGCACGGTTCCAGCGAAGCGCGTAGTATCACGGCAGCGATCCGCAACTGCCGGACTTACGTCAAGGCCGGGGTGAATCAGGCGATCATCCAGAGATTGGCGCAAGTTGCGCCGATGCTGGAAGCCCTGGAAGCGGAACGCGAACCGGCTTAAGGTTTCGGGGCATCGGCGTCCCGGATCCGCTCGGGCCGGTATTCGTCGCTGGAGCCCCCATGACTCAACTCGGTGTGCCCACATCCCCCCGGATCGGCGTCAAGATCGCTGGCACCGGCTCCTGCCTGCCTTCCAAGCGGCTCACCAACGCCGACCTTGAGAAGATCATGGACACCAACGACGAGTGGATCGTCCAGCGCACCGGCATCCGCCAGCGCATGGTGATCGATCCGTCCAAGGGCGAGAACACGCACACGCTCAGCGCTGGCGCGCTCCGGGCCGCCCTCGCCGACGCACGCCTCGATGCCAACGACCTCGACCTCATCATCGTCGCCACGATGACCCCCGAGATGAGCTGCCCCCCCACCGCTTGCCGCGTGGCACACACCGTCGGCGCAGGCAACGCCGGGGCGTTCGATCTCTCGGCCGCGTGTTGCGGGTTCGTCTTCGCTCTCAACACAGCGCACGACCTGATCCGCGGCGGGTCGTACCGCACCATCGGCGTCGTCGGCGCGGACACCGTCTCGATCCACATGGACTATTCCACCAAAGGCCGCGGCACGTCGATCATCTTCGGCGACGCAGCCGGGGCAGCCATCGTCAAAGCCACCGACGATACCTCCAAGGGCATCCTCGCCCAGTCCATGCACGCCGACGGCTCGGGCTGGAAGGACATCTACGTACCCGAGGCCGACCGCGATTTCCCGCCCGGCGTCGAGCCCGACCCCGAGAAGTTCTCGATGGTGCAGATGAACGGCGCGAGCGTCTTCAAGTTCGCGGTGGGCACCTTCCCCGAGCTCATCCAGCAGACCCTCGACCGCGCCAAGCTCAAGGCCTCGGACATCGACCTCTTTGTCTGCCACCAGTCCAACCAGCGGATTCTGCACTCGGCCCGTGACCGCTTCGGGATCCCGGAAGAAAAGCTCTACGTCAACATCCAGAACTACGGCAACACCGTCGCCGCGTCGGTCCCGCTCTGCCTCGATGAACTCAAGAAGGCCGGGAAAGTCCGCGAAGGCTCGAAGGTCATGTTCGTCGCCTTTGGTGGCGGCCTTACATGGGGCTCAAGCCTCTGGCAGATCTGACCCCGGCCATGTTTTTGAAGCAGGTCGATTCCAAGTAGGCTCTCCGAGCCGAGCCTTCTCTTCTCTCGACGCCCGCTCACACCGCCATCGCCTCAACCGCCCCGACGCTTTGGTGTCCGACTGAAACACATTCAGCGTCAGAGTCTCAACTCGCACCGGCTCGGCCAGCACCAGCGTGACATGCAACCCTCGCATCGCCTCGCGCTGCAAAGCTCGCGCGTACCTAGAGCGAACCTCCGAGCACCCGTCGTTCCCCGCCAGCCAGGCGATCGGCGGCCTCATCGAGCCCGTGGGCACGAATAACATCAGCCGATTTCCGATTGGGTTCATTCCTCGAACTGTTGCGATGACGGTGGCCATATGATGGCCGTATCGAAGTTCGTCTCGCCAAGACGACGACACCGCACCTCTCCGCCTCCTCCCACTCAACCCCCTCACGATGCCCACCAAGTTTGACACGACCGGCCACACCAAGCCCGAGGACGGCTGGACTAAACAAGAACTCATGGACGCTGGCGAGCTGTCGAGCAAGACCTTTGACATGATCCGCAAGGCCGCGCGGATCCGGGGCCCCGGCCACGGCGGGCTCGATTGGGTTTTCGGTGTTGACGACCTCTTCGACCTGATCTTCCGGGCCGAGAGTGGGCGATTCAGCGAGCGCGGACCACCGGCCGCACTGGGGTGGCGGGCACTCTTAACCGAGCGTGGCGTGAAGATCCAACCCCGCCCGCCCGAGCGTAAACAACGAGACCGCGACGAACAGCCCGAGTAGATCACCCCTCCGAGGAGATTTCTTCGCGCCACTGATAGAACGTTCACAACTCAGCAACCCAGCTCGAACGACACCACGTACGCGTCAAAGTCGTCGCCCGTTACAAAGCCATCGCCGTCAAAGTCGGAACCGAGACCCCCGAACTCAAAGGCCGCAACGAACGCGTCAAAGTCGTCGCCCGTGGTGAAGCCGTCACGATCGAAGTCTGTCCCGCAGAGGTACGCCACCTCGAGCGCTGGCCGGGCCGCCGGGGTCAGGCTCTCACGGCTGGCGCACTGCTTGGACGTGAAAAGGGCTGACTCGTTGCCGATGAGTTCCCAGCCGTTGTTGCTCCCCGCGTCGATCCAGCTTTGCACGTCCGCGGCAAGTCGCGCTGAGCTCCATGAATAATCGCCGATCGCGGTCACGGTCGTGCTCGCGCTCGCCGCGGCCAGGAAATCGCCGCCGGGGCTGGCCCACGAGGTCGTGTTGAAGGACGAAAATCCTCAGGTCGCGTCGCCCGCTGTGGCGGGCGTCCCGCCGCCGCCCGGATCACCGGCGTTGGACGTCTCCTCGCCCCACGGTGCGGTCACGGCAAAGAGCGACTGCGCCGTCGCCCCCGCGTTGGTCTTCGTCATTCGCAGTCGAATCTTCGCCGATTGGATCTTCGCGTGAGCTGGGATTGCACCAGTGACATCGAACCTGATCAGCAATCGCCGGATCGCGCCCGAGGCCGTAGACCCCGCGAACATCGTCGGCCCGCGACCGTTGCTCAATGCGACGTTTTCCGCGTACAGCGTGGTATCCTCCGAAGCGGGCAGGCTCACCACCGTGGCCTGCGCAAGCGCCGACCGCCCGACCCCAAGCGTGCCAATCGAGACCAGCGCGATCGCAACGGAAGAACGAATCTGACGCTTCATAAATGAATCTCAGAGAAGAAAGAAAAGTACCTGATCACGGCCGCAGCCAACACGGACTCGGATCAACTCAGCACCGGGCTGATTCTCGTTCTCTCAAACAAGCTCTCTCAGCAGCCCGCCTCGAACGCGAGCACGTAGGCGTCGAAATCATCGCCGCTCACAAACCCATCAAAGTCGAAGTCCGTGGCGATGTTCCCGAGCACGAACGTCGTGAAGTACGCGTCAAAGTCGTCCCCGGTCACAAACCCGTCGCGATCAAAGTATGACGGGCAGCGCACCGCGATCTTCCAGACCTTCCCGGCCGTCCCGCTCGGGCCGAGCACGGTGCTGGTCAGCGCGTAGATCTCGCCAGCCTCGTCGCGTCCCATTCCCTTCAAGATCAGCCCCAGTTTGGCGTTGTTCGCGCCGAGCCGCAGCTGGCGAATCGTCGGCCAATCGCTGACAGCATCGATGTAGAAAAGATGCCCGTCCGCCCGCCCGAAGCTCGTGCTGAAGTCGCCGAAAATGTACTTGCCGTTGGCGACTGGCGGGAAGCTGCCCCGGTACACAAACCCGCCGACCACGGCGATTCCGACCGGAGTCGTGCCGTCCAGATGCGGATACTCGGCCACTGGATCGATCAACCCCGCCGTGTTGCACGTCGGCGGCGCAACGTTCGGGTTGAATGGGTCGAAGCAATGCTTGCCCTCGCGCTTCACCCACCCGTAGTTCCCGCCTTTGACAACCACATCGATCTCTTCAAAGAGATTCTGCCCCACGTCCGCAACGATCAGCGTGCCCGCGCCGCCGGGGCCGTCGTCAAAGCTGAAGCGGTAGGGGTTGCGGAACCCGTACGCATAATTCTCATCGAGCCCCGGCCCGCCGACGAACGGGTTGTCCGCCGGGATCGTGTACGGCGCGCCGTTGTTCACGTCGATCCGAAGCATCTTGCCCAGCGGGACATCGATGTTCTGCCCGTTCCCAATCGGCTCGTGCGAGGGCGGAACGTCCGCGAGTCCGTCGTTGGCGCCGCCGCCGTCGCCCAGCGAAAAGTACAAGAACTCGTCGGGCCTGAACGCGACGTCGCCGCCGTCGTGGTTGAACTGCGGCTTATCCACGCGAAAAAGAATCACGCCGGTCGGATCGGCGACGTTCAGATTCTCGACCGAAACGTGATAATCCGCGAGAATCTCCTCGTGGCAACCGCGCGATGTTCCAAAGCACGGCTGACCTGCCGCACCAGTGCGGGCCTTGCTGTACCGCACAAAGAACCGTCCGTTGTTCTTGTAGTTCGGGTGGAACGCGAGCCCGAGCAGCCCACGCTCGTCGTACCCGGCACTCACGGTCACCACATCGCCCGTTGCTTTCAGGTCCAAGAAGGGCGTAGGCAACAGCACGCCGTTTTGAATGACCCGAATGCTCCCGACCTGGTCAATCACGAACAGACGCTCGCTGCCATTGCTCGCGTGAGTCAGCAACGCCGGAGCAATCAGCCCGCTAGCCACCAGGCCTTACTCGAACGAACCGTGGTCGATGAGATCGAAGTGGTACATCGAAGCGACCGCGTCCGCGTTTTTCTTCTCGACCGAAGAAAGCTGCTTCACCACCGCCTTGGCGTCGGCGACCGCGATCCGTCCCAGCCCGTCCCACTTGTGCGCCAGTATTCCCTTCAGGTCCGCCGTGCTGTTCCGCGCGTGCCCGCCAGGGTACATCACCAGCCCAGAATCGAACATCTCGCCCTGCTCGTCGGTGATCACCATCGAAGTTGGGATGCCGTCCGGGTATCGCGTGTCGTACTCGGGCCCGCCCCACTCGAACGTCATCTTCTGCATCAGCGACCGCGTCACATCGTGGTGCAGCGCGCCGTTGTCAAAGTCGTGCGGCATCAGCATCAGTTCCTTGAAACTCCACTGGAAGCCGGGCTTAAGTTTCGGGTTGGCGTGCCGCATCTCCAGCGCCTTGCGCAGCTTCGTGCACACCAAGTACAGCATCGAGTGGTCGGCCGACTGCCGCGTGTGCGGGTCGCGCTTGTGCGGGTCGCCGATGATCCCGAACGCTGGCTCGTAGGCCTTGACCACGATCTTGCTGATGCAGTCTCCCGACTGATCGTCGAGCAACTCGGGCCGCTTGTTCAAGAGATCGATCAGGCCCTGAAGAGCGCCCGCCGACTGGTGCTCGTAGAGCCCCAGCTTGAAGTGCATGCCCATCACCGTAAAGTCCGAGCCGGCTCGGCTGAGCACCAAATCGAACGGCGAAGCGTGCTTTTTATCCGTGTTGGCCTTGGTCGATCCTACCTTCTGGAACATCTGCCCCGGCCCCTCGAAGATCCGGAAGATCGCCTCGGGATTTCGAAAAATGTCCTTGGGACCGGTGAACCCCGCCATGCTCCGCTTCACGCACGCGATCGCCGCCTCGGTCGAGATGGCCGCGCTCGCGCCCTTGCTGTCCGACAGTTGATGCCCGGCCCGGATCGCGCGGAACGGGATGTGGTGCGCAACAAACATGCCGATCGCCGACTCGATCTGAGCCGCGGTCGCGCCGATCATTGCGCCAAACACCGCCGCCGAAGCGATCGCGCCGTGTACGACGTGGTCGATCTTGTATGTCTTCAGGCTGAACACTTCCGCCAATCGCCCACGGATCTCGTCGAGCAGGATCATCCCTTTGATCGCCGCCTCGCCGCTGAGTCCCGCCATCTGGGCCGCCGCGACCGGCACCGAATAAAAATCGTTGTGCCCGAACTCCCCGGCCCGGTGGTGCGGTCGGTCGAGGCTGTACCCAAAGTTCGTTCCGTTGCTGTCCCACTCGCGCACCGCCGCACAGTTCGCGCAGATCGCCTTCTCGACCGCCACATCAGTCTTCGAGCCAAACACCGGCACGCCGTGCTTCTTGGCCTTGCCAAGCCCCGCGAGCGTGCCCGACCCGGCCGGCGCGACCGCGTACTGCATTGCCTCGTGCCGCAGCACGGTCGGCGAGTTAGTCCCCAGCGCGATGGCGGAGATCCCGCACAGCACCGCGTCGGTGTGGAACATGTTCGTGCGCTCGATCACCGCCGCGTCCGGTTCGCCACGTTTGCCCGGAACTTTGGACATGAAATCGATCGCAAACTGCGCGATCCCCAAGGCTTGGTTGGAATTCGCGGGGAGAACAATCTGGGTTTCGGTCGGCATGGCAATCTCCATAGCGTGAACAGGTACGCGGTCGGGTGCTTGTGCGTGGGAGGGCACAGTATTCCGCCCGATCTCATGCGGCCTTTTGATGTCGTTCCGGTCGTTCCAATCTACGCGTTGCTCGTCTATCCTCATCTCTCTGGCTTTCCACGAAGAGGCCGCCCAAATTACCGAACTTGACGAACCGGCTCTTTGTTCCGGCTCGGCGTTCACGTCCAACATCGAACTCTTTCCCTTGTGGAACACACCATGCTCAAGCACGCCTCCCGCGCCGTTGCGATCGTCGCCGCCCTGGCCGTCCTCCTCACGCTCGCGCCCCGCGCCAGCGCCCAAGAGTTTAAGTACGAAAAGTACAAGCTCGACAATGGCATGACCGTGATCCTGCACGAGGACCACAGCCTTCCCGTCGTCGCCGTCAACACTTGGTACAAGGTCGGCGCGCGCGAAGAGCCGCCGGGCCGTTCTGGCTTCGCTCACCTCTTCGAGCACCTCATGTTCATGGGCACCGAGCGCGTTCCCGGCAGCGACTTTGACGTCATCATGGAAACCGGCGGCGGCGCGAACAACGCCTCCACCTCCCTCGACCGCACCAATTACTTTTCCTCTGGCCCATCCTCGCTCCTGCCCACGCTCCTCTGGCTCGACGCTGATCGGCTCGAAGACCTGGGCCGGACCATGACCACCGAGAAGCTTAAAAAGCAGCAGGACGTCGTCCGCAATGAGATCCGCCAGCAGGTCGAGAACACGCCCTACGGCAAGGCCAACGAGTATCTCAACCACTACATGTACCCGCTCGGGCACCCCTACCACTGGAACGTCTATGGCCTGCACGAGGATCTCGAAGCCGCCACCGCCGAAAACGTCAAGGACTTCTTCAGCCAGTTCTACGTGCCCAGCAACGCCTCGCTCGTCGTCGCTGGCGATTTCAAATCCGCCGAGATTAAGCCGCTGATCCAGAGCCTTTTCGGCACCATCGCCGCTGGCGCGCCCGTGCAGCGCCGTCAGGCCGACCCGGTCAAGCTCGACAAGCCGATCCGTGTCACCATGCTCGACAAGGTTCAGTTGCCGATGATCCTCATGGCTTGGCACAGCCCCGCCCAGTTCGGCGAGGGCGACGTTGAGCTCGACCTCGCGGGCGCGGTGCTCTCATCGGGTAAGAACAGCCGGCTCTACAAGCGGCTCGTGTTCGACGAAAAGCTCGCCACCGAAGTCTCCGCCGGGCAGAACTCCGCAGGCCTGGGCTCGATGTTCCAGATCACCGTCGTCACCACGCCCGAGGCCGACCTCAACAAAGTCGAGAAGATCGTGGACGAGGAACTCGCCAAGTTCGCCAAAGAAGGCCCGAGCGCCAGCGAGCTCGACGAACGCAAGACCGCCTACGAGCTCTCCAAGCTTCGCCGCCTCGGCAGCGTTCTTTCCGTTGCCGATCAGTTGAATGAGTACGAGTACTTCTTCAACGAGCCCAACTCGTTCAAGCGTGACCTGGACCGTTACCGCAACGCGACGCCCGCGGCCGTGCGCACGTGGGCCGCCAAGGTCCTCGACCCTAAAGCCCGCGGCATCATCCGCGTCCTTCCCGAGCAGCCCGAGAAATCGAAGTCAGGTCGCGACCAGCGCCCCGCGGATCTGGCGCAAGGCTCGTTCACACCCACCAAGCCCGAGGCCTTCAAGCTCGCCAACGGCGTGCCCGTCATGCTCTGGAACAAGCCGGAATTGCCGCTGGTCGCCGTGTCGATCCAGTTCCAGCCCGGCAGCCCGCTCAACGAGCCCGCCAAGGCGGGGCTCGTCAGGCTCACGGCCGACATGCTCGAAGAGGGCGCTGGCGACCTCGACTCGCTCGTCTTCAGCTCCACCGTCCAAGGCTTGGGCGCAACGCTCGGCGCGAGCGCCGACCAGGAGACTATCGACGTCTCGATGCAAGTCCTTCGCCGCAACTTCGACAAGGCCGCGGCCCTCATGGCCGACATGATCCGCAAGCCGCGCCTCCAGGCGCCCGACTTTGCGCGCGTCAAGCGCCTCCACCTCGAAGACCTCAAGCAACAGAACGAGCAGCCCACCATCGTCGCGTCGCGCGTGGGCCTGCGGTCGCTCTTCGGCGAGACCAACCCCTACGGCTGGTCCATGGAAGGCACCGTCCAGACCGTCGAGCCTCTCACGCTCGACGACATCAAGCGTGCGCACGGCACGCTTGTCCACCCCGAGTTCGCCACCATCTTCATCGCTGGCGATATCTCCGCCGCCGACGCCAAGGCCTCGCTCGACAAGGTGCTCGGCGACTGGTCCAGCGGCGGCACTGCAAAGTTTGTCGAGAAGCGCGACCTCACCGCCAAAGCGCCCGAGAAGCCCGGCATGCGCGTGATCCTCGTTGATCGTCCCGGAGCGGTGCAGACCGTGGTCCGCTTCATGGGCCCCGCGCCCAAATACGCCGACCCCAGCCGCCCGGCGTATGACGTCCTCAACACCATGCTCGGTGGTTCCTTCACCAGCCGACTGAACCAGAACCTTCGCGAACGCAACGGCTTTACCTATGGCGCGCGCTCAACCTTCGTGCAAGGCCCCAACACCGGGTATTTCATGGCCTCGGCCAGCGTCAAGACCGACACCACCGGCGCGGCCCTTCGCGAGTTCATGGCCGAATTCAACCGCCTTCGCGCGAGCACCGGCGGCGATATCACCGACGTCGAAGTCACCAAGGCCAGGCAGACTCTCCGCACCGAGGTCATCCAATCCTTCGAAGGTCTCCAAGGCATCCTCGGCGTAGCGGGCGAGTTGTCCCGCAACGGCCGTCCGTTCGAGGCCATCGCGCAAGACTTGGCCGCGGTCGAAAAAACCACCGCCAGCGAAGTCAACGCGATGGGCCGCACGGCCCTCGCGCTGGACTCGGGCGTGCTCGTACTCGTCGGCGATAAGAAAACCATCCTCGCTCAGATGAAAGACCTGAAGCTGCCCGAGCCGATTGAACTCGACGAGGCTGGCAACCCTGCGAAGAAGTGATCAGGCCCCTGAGTATTTCGAACTTTTTTGTACCCTAACTCGGTGTGTTGGGGTGCTCAAAGAGTCGTGCGTGAAACGAAACGGACCCCGCGATGCGCGAGCATCGCGGGGTCCGCGTGTTTTCAAGCCGAGGTTTCGGCCGAGTTACTTCCCGAGCGCCGTCCGGAAGCGATCAACGATGGTCACCGAGAGCCCCGCGTCCACGGCCTTAATCATCGTCGCTTGCGCCAGGTCACGCTGACCCTGCGCCTGCAGCAGCGTGATCACCGTCAGCCACGACGCGGGCGAACCGTTCTGCGTAACGTAATCCAGCGCCGAGCGCTGCATCCGCTTGAACTGCTCCGCGCCCAGGCCAACGGCCGCCGGATCGAACGCGCGGTCCGCGAGCGTCGGGTCGAGGTTGTACGCCTCGAAAACATAACCCACAGCGTCCGCCGCGCGGCCTTGGTCGAGGTTGATCAACCCGAGCAGACGGATCTCCTTGACCGAACCGGGCCGATCGCTGATGTACGAACGCAGGCCGTCGATCGCGCGGGCGGCATCGCCGCCGGCCCAATAGAGCGCCGCAGTTTCGGCGTCGACCGCGGGTACGAAGCCGCGTTGAACGACGACGGGGGCGGGCTGATACACCCGAGTGATGGGCTGGTCCGCGTAGATAACTCGCGGCTGATCGACCACGTACGTTGTCTGGACGATCGGCCTCTCGTAGACAACGGGAGGCGGGCAGTAGACCACCGGCGGAGGGTAGTAGCGCACAACCGGCGGGCAATAGACGACCGGCGGCGGGCAATAAACCACCGGGGGGGGGCAGTACGGAACGGGGAAAGGGTCGCACCAGTCACGCCGCCACGAGGGGGCGTATGAGTTGCGGTAGCCGCCGCCAAAGGACGAGCCGATGGAGACGCTGATCGAGGTCGATGAGCCGTGGCCCCAGTCGCGACCGCGGTCGCGGCCACCCCATGAATCGTGACGCGAACCGCCGCGGTCCTCGTGACGAGACTCTCGGAACGAATCGCCGCCGCGGCTTGCTCGCGCGGGTTCTGCTCGCGCGACTTCAATCCGCGCTGGGGCGGACCTTGGTCCGACGAACGCAGCGGGCGCGGCCGCGGGCGCGGACCTGGCGGCGAAGCTGCCCGTCCTCTGACCTCGATTGTCGTTCTGGGCGGAGGACCCGGCGGTGAGGAACACACTGAGCGGCAAGGCGATTGACCAGCCAACAGCAGCGCGAGCGAACATCTTCTGCTACTCCTTCTGCGAGAGACTCATCACGCGCTCGTCAACGTTGTCTTCCACGCTCGTGCGTGGCGCGTTCGACGGCGCGATTCTCATGTTAGTGTATACGCACCACGAGGGAAAATGTTGCCCTTTCGCGCGGTTTTTGGGCACCGCACCCTCGCCGTGCGCCATGAGACCGAAGCGATTTGAGGCCTGCTCAGGCTATTATTGTCTGTGTTTCCTTCCGAATCGCTTTGAGGAGCCCCCATGTCACTCACGCCCGCCACTACTCCCGTGATCCTCGCCGCCAAACGCACGCCCGTCGGCCGATTCTTCGGCGGGCTGACGCGCGTTCCTTCCCCTGTCCTCGGCTCCTACGCCATCAGGGCGCTGCTGGCCGAGATGCCCGGGCTCGAAGCGCAGATTAACGAGTGCATCATGGGCTGCGTGCTGCAAGCGGGGCTCGGGCAGAACCCCGCGCGGCAGGCGAGCCTCAAGGCCGGGCTCCCCGACACGCTTAGTGCCCAGACCGTCAACAAGGTCTGCGGCTCGGGGCTGCAAGCGGTGATGCTGGCCTCTCAATCCATCCGCGCGGGCGACAACGACCTCGTCGTCGCTGGTGGTTTCGAGAACATGACGGCGGCCCCGCACTTCGCCAAGCTTCGCGACGGCGTGAGCAACATCAAGTTCGGGCCCGCGTCCTTCGAGGACCACATGCAGTACGACGGCCTGCGCTGCGCCTTCGAGGGCTGGGCCATGGGCAACGCCGCCGACCACATCGCCAAGAAGTACGAGATCACCCGGGCCGAGCAGGACCGCTTCGCCGTGCAGAGCCACCAGCGCGCAGCCGAAGCCACCAAGCAGGGGTATTTCAAGAGCGAGATCGTGGCTCTAACCGGCGAGCAGTGCCTTGATAAGAAGTCTCTCGGCGTGAGCACCGACGAGGGCATTCGCGCCGAGTCAACTCTTGAATCAGTCGGCAAGCTCAAGCCCGTCTTCACGCCCGACGGCTCGGTCACCGCCGCGAACGCCAGCCAGATCTCCGACGGCGCGGCGGCGCTGCTTGTCGCCAGCATGGCCAAGGCCGAGAAACTCGGCCTCAAGCCCATCGCCCGCATCATCGCCGCGCACACCAGCGGCGTCGCGCCCAAGGACATCTTCGCCGCCCCGATCACCGGCATCCAAGGCGTGCTCGCCAAGGCCGATCTGAACGCACGCGACATCGACCTCTTCGAGATCAACGAAGCCTTCGCCGCTCAGGTTCTGTGCAACCTTAAGGGTCTTAAGGCTCTCGGCCACGACATCCCCGAGTCCAAGCTGAACATCTGCGGCGGCGGCGTGGCTCTCGGGCACCCTATCGGCGCCAGCGGAGCGCGAGTGCTCACGACTCTGATTCACCAGTTGCACCGCACTGGCGGCAAGCGCGGGCTCGCGGCCTTGTGCCTTGGCGGCGGAAACGCGGTGGCGATGATCGTCGAGGTCTGACGCGCGCTCCGGCCGACCCGCTCGCGTGATCTTCCTACCAACCCGAGTGGCACAGCGCCCTCGGCTTGTTTCCTCGTCGCTCTTCTCGTTCCTCGCCATCTCTCACGCCGCTTTGAACCAGCGCCCGCCGGGCGCGACAAACCCGCCTGACGAGTTTCGCACTTGCGTGTCTTGGTACGGCACCTCGATGAACGCGACCTTGGTGGGCAGGAGCCCCGCGAAATCGAAGACGATCGTGGTGTTGTCGACGACAGTCACGGTCGCGGCATACACCCGCGCACCCGTGCTCACGTTCACAAACGCCCACGCAGGCTGACGAACCACGCACGGCTGCCCGAGCGTGACGGTGAGGCGCGCGTTGATGCCGACGGTCGAGAGCACGACCGTGTACTCGGTGACAGGGCGCGGGTCGGGCAGGCTCTCCGCGTCTTCGTTGACGCGGCGCGAGCGCCGCGTGTGCTTGTTCTCGCTCGCCATGGTCGTGCTCTCGTGCGGTTAGGCCGCGATCGGCATTGACGCAGGCGGGCCCCACGGTCCGACCTCGCCCTTGCTGTTGGTCCAGCGCGTGAAGTACGTCGCGACTTTGCCGTTGTCGGCGGGGGTGAACGTGGCGGTGTACGCGGCCTTTGATACGAAGGACAGAAAGGTCGCGGCGGTGGGCTCGCTGATGGGCGCGGTGCTCACGGCGCGGTAGAGCAGGAGCCCCGCGGCCCCGACAGGCTTAGCGCGCTTGGTGGGCGAATCTTGATCAGACGCGCGCAGGTCCTGCAAGCCCTGCGCGATGCCGCTGATCGACAGCAAAGGGTACGTCGAGGGCGGCGGCACCGGCGTGGGCTGGCTGTCGGCGACGTGCAGCCCGAGGCCGATTTTCAGTTCGTTGCTGACACCCTTGTTGACGCGCAGAGTGTTGGCGTACCCGCGCACCACCGTCAACACGTTGGCCTTCTGCGTGTTCTTGGTCGAGACGGTTCCCTTGGTGCGCGTGGTAGGGTTGCTGGCCAGAAGGAAGGCCGTGTGCTAACTGTTGAAGGCGTTGGTGATGGCGGTGGCGTCGGCGGCCACCAGCCCGTAATTGGTCGGAGTGGCCGCGATGAGCGTTTTGAAATTGAGAAGCCAGGTGTCAAGATCAGCATCGCGTGAAGGAATGTATGTCGCGCCCATGAGAAAGGTCTCCAGATCTCGCGCCCAATTGCGCGAGAGTTCACCTCAAAGGTCGTCCTCGAGGCCGCAGAAGTTGAGTTCAGAGCACGATTTTTTCTGGCAGGTATCGCCGCGGTGCCGCACAAACGAAAAAAGATTCACGCGCGAACCCTCGAGGCTGCGCGAAAGAGTTTCTCGCGCGCACGAAAGAGTTTCTCGCGCGAATGAACCTCTCACGCCCGCCAACGAACCTCCGGCGCGCGCGAACAAACCATTCGCGCGCGCGAGCAAGGTGTTCGCGCGCCTCGCGAAACCTCTCGCGCGCGTTTACAACCCGCCGCCGCCCGCTCGACCCGCCGCTCGCAACCCTCGGGCCAGAGTGGCATCGAAACCGATCCTCTGTGTTTAGCCATCCAAGACGCACGAGCGAGGCCGCGGCAACGCCGGAAAGAGCTCGATCTCAACCGCACATCTCACCGCGCTCCGGCCGCACGCGCTCAACATCCCCAGCACCCGGCCCGCAAAGACCAAGCACCGCCGCACGAAAGATCGTTCACCGCGACCGCCTCGCGCGAGGGCGGTACACGTCGCAGGAGCGTAAAGAAGGGCGGCCGCCCAGGCATTCGCGGTCTAAGCGCGTTACCATGCCCGCCTCGCAAGCACGCTTCCCCTCGGAACCATCATGGCCAAACAACCCACCAAAGCCAAGGACGGCCCCCGCCTCTTCGAGCAGCAGGAACAGGCCCTTGACCGGCGCATCCGCCGCCAGCGGGCGCTATTCATTCCCAAGTACGTCAAGGAAGCCGCCGCCAACCAGCAACTCAGCGGCACGGCGCAGGACAAGGCGTACGCCATCGCCGTTCAATGGGCCAACCTTGAAACCACCGGCAACCTCGCCAAGCACAAAGAGACATCGATCGACACGCAGTTCCTCGATCAACTCTTCGGCGAGGGTCTCGGATACCAACTCAAGACCAGGAGCCCGGCCGACTTCCACATCGAACACAAGTTCTCTGTTCCCGATGTCGGCACCGCCGACGCCGCGCTGGGCGACTTCCCCAACGCCAAGTCTCCCACCGTCGTGGTCGAGCTCAAAGACTCTCAGACCGACCTCGACCGAGACCGTTCCAACGGCCGCACTGCCGTCCAGCAGTGCTGGGATTACCTCAACGCCCTGCCGGATTGCCCGTGGGGCATCGTCTCCAACTTCTCGACCATTCGGCTCTACCACCGCAGCAAGGGCACGCTCAACTACGAGGAGTTCACGCTTCAGGAGTTGCGCAATCGCGACCGCTTCAACGAGTTCTACGCCTTGTTCGAGCGCGGCGGGCTGATCACGTCGGCGCTCGAGCAACCGCCCCGCGCCCTCGCCCTGCTCCAGAAGACCGAGAAGCGCCAGAAGGAGGTCGGCGATGAACTCTATGAGCAGTATCAGAGGCGACGGCTGGAACTCATCGAGCACCTGAACCTGGAAGAGGGCAAGGACCTCGACGAGGCCATCCGGATCGCGCAGAAGATCCTGGACCGCATCATCTTCATCGCCTTCTGCGAGGATCGGGGGCTGTTGCCAGAAAACTCGCTGGCCGAGACCAAGCGTGACGTTCGGACCTACAGCCGCGCGAGGAACCCCGCATGGGAGAGTTTCCTCGACTTCTTCACCGCGATCGACAAGGGCGCCAAGATCAGGGGCAAGCAGGAGATCACCGCGTTCAACGGCGGGCTCTTCGCAGACGATCCGACCATCAACGCGCTCGACCTCGAAGACGAGAAGTGGACCAACTCGTTCGCGGGCTTTGGCACCTTTGACTTCTCCGAGGAAGTCAGCGTCGAAGTCTTGGGGCACCTGTTCGAGCGCTCCATCACGGAACTGGAGAAACTCCGCGTCGGCGGC
>Ga0209181_10000270_pt1 | contig 97397 bp, 81 predicted proteins | sample MAT05_FD_187208 | JGI IMG/M metagenome (GOLD analysis project Ga0209181, IMG submission 187208) | Freshwater microbial communities from Lake Fryxell liftoff mats and glacier meltwater in Antarctica - MAT-05 (SPAdes) (version 2) | ecosystem: Environmental > Aquatic > Freshwater > Ice > Liftoff...
GCACTGGACCATGCTGAACAGTGTGTCGAAAATGAACTTTGAAAGACTGTGCGCTGTTTAACACGTCTGATTTTTGTTGTGCTGGGATAGCACCCAGACAATCTGGATTAATGCCAAAGGCGATGTCGTGCTGCGTGCTGAAAATGCCGCGGTGGATCGTGGTATCGGAAATAGCCAATTCGGGGTGGGCGATTCTGAGTTCGCCCAAGTTCTTAGTAAGCTGTGTTTCAAGCCGCTTACCGATGTACCAAGAAGTGCCAACGTAGCCAGCAGCGCCAACAGCTAACACGCCGACAGTTGTGCCGATTAAGACTTTCCGATTCATGCAATGCCTTTCAGTAGAAAAGAGGGGTAATGCTTACCGGCGAAAAAATGTATTTCAATTTATTCCGATTGTTCCGGTAGGTACAGGTAAGGTGAAATAGAAACATGCCCCTTCACCAACGACGCCTTCGGCTCTGACAACACCGCCGTGGCGTTGAATGATGCGTTGTACGGTTGCTAGGCCAATACCCGTACCAGAAAATTCGTAGGCATCATGGAGTCGTTCAAAAGAACGGAACAAGCGGCCGGCGTATTGCATGTCGAAGCCTGCGCCGCTGTCGCGCACAAAGTAGGTAATTTTTTTGTCTTCGACACTGCCCTGAGACCCGCTCTCTGCTTGGTTCTTCAGGGGGGTGTAAACACCAAACTCAATGCGCGAAGACGCTTTTCTTTCCGTAAACTTCCAAGCGTTGGCAAGGAGATTTTGTAGGGCGATACGTAGCAAGCGATCATCGCCATAGCCGCGCACACCTTGGGCAATGACAAACTCGACGGCTCTGGGTGCGTTGTGTTGTTGTTGCTGGGTTTGCAATAAATCTTCGATGATGTTTTCAGCATGTTGAGTCAAGTTAACTTCGGTAATGTGCATCGGCTCGCGGGTGAGTTGCGAAAGCTCAAGCAAACTATCGATGAGGTCACTCATGCGTAACGTGGCTGCGCGAATGCGTTGCAGGTAGTCCTTGCCTTCTTCACCAAGCTGATCGGTATAGTTTTCAGCCAGCAGATGACTAAAACCATTAATGCCGCGCAGTGGGGAACGTAGATCGTGTGAGACCGAGTAGCTAAAACTTTCTAGTTCGTTAAGTGAGGTTTGTAGTTCGGCCGTGCGCTGAGTAACGCGCGCTTCTAATTCTTCGTTAAATTGCCGTAATCGTGATTCAGCTTCTTGCCGGCCAAGGTTGTTTCGATAAGCTTCAATCAACATGGCGCAGGTGTTGGTGAACGGTTGTAGCTGCGCAATGAGCGCTTCGTCGAATCCGGCGGGGCGGTTGCCTAGGCCGAGCATGCCAACCAGTTGGTCACCGCGATAGAGTGGCAAGCCCATAAAAGACTGCAACGGGCGATGGCCTACAGGCAAGGATCCACGCGGGTCTTGGGCAGGGTCATTGCTAATAACCTGCTCCCCTAACGAGATGACGCAATCGAACAGCGTGCCCTTGGTTTGAAACTCAAAATCGCGGGTGAGATAACTCAGTCGACTTTGGTAATGTTGCCGTGCGGTTTCATCCCAAGTGATATCTGTAACGGCAAAAGGACGTAAAGATACTGGGCCAGTGGTGTTGTTTGGGATTTCCCCAATGAAGCCATATTCACTATCGGTAATATCCAGCAGATGCGAGAGTAGTTGCCGAAATGTCAGGTGCGGGTCCGCATCAGCAATGAAGTCGGCTTGCGCTTGGCCTAGCGCATGCAGCATGCGATTTTGTTCTTGCACCACATGCTCATAACGTTTGCGTTCACTGATGTCTCGCGTAATCGACATCATGCAAGGTTCTTCATCAATTTCGATCAAGCTGGCAGACAGCAGGCAATCGAAGATGCGCCCAGATTTGTGACGGAAGCGCAGTTCTATGTTGAGCAATTCGCCGTGTTTGTGTAGCAGATCTGAAATACGCTGCCTATCCATAGGCTGCGGCCAAATACCCAGTTCGGTAGCAACTCGGCCTAGCGCTTCGTCGCGTGTGTAGCCGAACACACGCTCGAAGGCCGTATTAATTTCGACGTAACGCCCGTTCTTCAACGAACTGATGGCAATGGCGTCTGGGCTTTCAGAAAAAATGCGCGATAACTTTTGTTCGGATAACCGCAGCGCCACTTCGGCTTGACGGTTTTCCTGTGTGATTTGTTCAAGTAGTTTGCTGTGCGTCCATACCAGCTCAGACTCACGTCCGACTTCAAACGATTCCAGCTCGGCAACGCGTTTGCGCAAAGCCGCAAGTTCTGCCAGTAATGCTTGATTGCCTGTCTCCACTAATTCGCTCATTGATTATGGTCGGGCTAACTATTCGTCTGACATTCTCTCTTGAATAGCGGGAAGGCTCAAGTGCGTTGTTATGGGTGTTGAGTGGCTAGGTCAATAACCGCTTGCGGTCTTAGTAATTACCGCAAGCGATTCGATAACAACGTCTTTTAGATACGTTCAATAATGATCGAAATACCTTGCCCAACGCCAATACACATCGTGCAAAGCGCATAACGGCCACCGCTGCGATGGAGTTGATACATCGCCGTGGTGACTAAGCGCGCGCCACTCATGCCGAGCGGGTGGCCCAAAGCGATACCACCACCGTTGGGATTCACGTGGGCTGCGTCATCGGCCAAGCCTAGGTCGCGCGTAACGGCGAGTGCTTGCGCGGCGAAAGCTTCGTTTAGTTCAATGAGATCCATCTGCCCGAGTGTGAGGCCAGTACGCTCAAGAAGCTTACGGGTAGCGGGTGCTGGGCCGATGCCCATGATGCGCGGGGCTACGCCAGCCGTGGCCATACCGACGATACGCGCACGTGGAGTGAGGCCGTGTTTCTTGGCGGCGTCGGCGGAGGCGAGTATCAAGGCACAGGCGCCATCATTCACGCCGGAGGCATTGCCTGCGGTAATCGTACCGTCGGGGCGCACGATGGGTTTGAGCTTCGCCAGCATGTCTGCCGTGGTGTCGGCGCGTGGATGTTCGTCGACGGAAACGATTTTTGGATCGCCTTTGCGTTGGGCTATTTCGACGGGAATGATTTCCTCATTGAAGTGACCGGCAGCTTGCGCGGCGGCGGTGCGTTGTTGGCTGCGCAGGGCAAAAGCGTCTTGATCGGCGCGCGAAATTTTGAATTCGTCAGCCAGGTTTTCTGCTGTTTCTGGCATTGAATCGGTGCCATGGAGTTTTTTCATCGCTGGATTAACAAACCGCCAGCCGATGGTCGTGTCGTAAATTTCATTGCTGCGTGAGAAGGCGGCGTCCGCTTTGCCCATCACGAACGGCGCGCGCGTCATGCTTTCTACGCCGCCTGCAATCATGAGTTGAGTTTCGCCGGATTTGATGGCGCGTGCAGCAATACCTACAGCATCCATGCCGGAACCGCACAGGCGATTCACCGTGTTGCCGGGAACGGAGACAGGTAGCCCCGAAAGCAGGACCGCCATACGCGCAACGTTACGGTTATCTTCCCCAGCTTGGTTGGCACAACCGAAAATCACTTCGTCGATGGCGCTCCAGTCGAGTTCGGGGTGGCGACGCATGAGCGCTTTTATGGGCAGGGCAGCAAGATCGTCAGCGCGAAGAGAGGCGAGCGCGCCGCCGTAACGGCCAATGGGGGTGCGGACTGCGTCGCAGATAAATACGTCGTTCATGAATCTTCCTTTAATTTGTGAAGGTATTAAAAAAATTGGAAATTGAAAAAATTAGTCGCCGGTAAATTTTGGTGTGCGTTTTGCTATAAACGCATTGACGCCCTCGCGGTAGTCGTCGCTACGACCCAACTCACGCTGATTGTCTCGTTCCACGTCAAGTTGTTCTTCCAGTGTGTTGTCTGCAGACGCATTCAGTGCGCGCTTGATGGCGGCGAGTCCTTTTGTTGGCGCGCTGGCAAAGTGCGTGGCCATTGCTTCGGCTTCAGGCATGAGCTGGTCGTCGTCGACACACTTCCATATCAGCCCCCACGCAGCGGCTTGTTCGGCGGGGAGTTTGTCGCCGAGCAGCGCTAAACCCATGGCGCGGGCAGAGCCGACCATGCGCGGCAGAAAATAGCTGCCACCACAATCGGGCATTAAGCCAATTTTGCAGAAGGCTTGAATGAACGAGGCAGAACGGGCGGCGAGGACGATGTCGCACGCCAATGCCAAGTTGGCCCCCGCGCCAGCCGCTACGCCATTCACCGCGCAGATCACGGGCATGGGTAGATTTCGTAGCGCCAGTGTCAGCGGTTTGTAAATAGTTTCGATCGAGTGACCGAGATCAGGCGGCGGTGCGCCGGGCGCGGTGACGCGGTCGGCAAGATCTTGCCCCGAACAAAAGCCACGACCCGCGCCGGTAATCAGCAACACACGTGCTCCTTCGTCACGCGTACGCGCAATGGCTTCTCTCAGCTCGACGTGCATAGCGGTGTTAAAGCTATTGAGCTTGTCGGGGCGGTTAAGCGTGATGCGCGCAATGCCATTGCGTAAATCGAAAAGAATGTTTTGGTACGTCATCAGAAGCCGCTTAATAAAAGGGTTGCTTAACGAGAAGGGGTTACTGTGAATAGTGCCCGTGTCAGTGACCATGAAAAGGAAAGCGTTATAATTTTACATCTCAATGCTGATAAGTGCACCTCTTCAAGTTTTACTTATCAGCACACTTACTTGGCAAATAAAAATGGTCAAAGTTTATTCGATAGACGGCGTGACGCCGGTAGTTCACCCCTCCAGCTTTGTGCATCCTTCAGCCGTGTTGATAGGCGATGTGATTATCGGGCCGAACTGCTATATCGCCCCGAATGCCACGCTGCGCGGGGATCTTGGCCGCATCATTATCGAAGCGGGCGTCAATATTCAAGATGCTTGTGTGGTGCATGGTTTTCCTGAGCACGACACGCTGGTCGAAGAAAATGGCCATATCGGGCATGGAGCGATTTTGCATTGCTGTCGCGTGGGTAGAAACGCGTTGGTGGGGATGAACGCCGTAGTGATGGATAACGCAGTGGTAGGGGAATCGGCGATGGTCGCCGCAATGGCCTTTGTAAAGGCGGGTATGGTGATTCCACCCCGCACCCTAGTGGCCGGGATGCCCGCGCGGATTGTGCGTGAGCTGAGTCAGGCAGAAATTGATTGGAAGGGCGAGGGGACAAGTTTGTATCAAATGTTGGCTCAGCGTTGCCAGAAAACTATGCATGAGACTGAGGCCCTGACCGAAGTGGAAGCCGAGCGTAAGCGCATTGTTCTTCCTGATATTAAGCCGCTCATGGAGGCGCGGGCGGCTTGGGTTGATGCCGCAGAGCTTGGGGGAGAGGGATAGCAAAGAAGGATAAAAAAGAGGGCTGAAAAAGTGACTGAAAACGGAGGTAAAAGTTCGCCCGAACCCGGTTCCTAGATTCAGAAACCCTGCTTACGTGTCTTATCCGGTGTGCTATCATTTCGCGCTGCATCAAAGAGATGGGCACAATTAGAGGTGCAATAAGGGCGCAATAAACCTGACAGTATTTCAATTATTTGATCTTCGGTAATTGAAAAAAATTGATAGAAATCAATCAAGAAACACAGTTTAAGAGTTTTTATCACGCCTAGACCGGCTTTCTTCAACGCTTTCCGGCATTAATCAGCAAGGAATAATCAGCATGAAAATTCATGAGTATCAGGGCAAGGAAATCCTGAGAGCATTTGGCGTTGCGACTCCTCGCGGCGTACCGTGCTTTTCAGTGGATGAGGCAGTTAAAGCTGCCGAGACGCTAGGTGGCAAGGTTTGGGTTGTTAAGGCCCAGATTCACGCCGGTGGCCGTGGTAAAGGCGGCGGCGTTAAGGTGGCTAAATCGTTGGACGAAGTTCGCCAATACGCAACCCAGATTATGGGTATGCAATTGGTGACTCATCAGACTAGCCCTGAAGGTCAAAAAGTACGCCGTTTGCTGGTTGAAGATGGCGCAGACATTAAGCAAGAACTCTATATCGGTATGGTTGTGGATCGCACCACGCAAGTGGTTTGCTTGATGGCATCGTCCGAAGGCGGCATGGACATTGAACATGTGGCCGAACACACTCCAGAAAAAATCCACAAAGTATTTATTGATCCTACGACGGGATTAACCGATAAGGAAGCCGACGACGTTGCCTCCAAGATCGGCGTCCCTGCTGCTTCTTTGCCGCAATCGCGCGTTATTTTGCAAGGACTCTACAAGGCGTTTTGGGATACCGATGCAAGCTTGGCTGAAATCAACCCATTGATCGTGACTGGGGACGGCCAAGTGGTTGCACTTGACGCGAAATGGAACTTTGATTCCAACGCGCTGTTCCGTCATACCGATATCGTCGCGATGCGCGATCTGGATGAAGAAGATCCTGCTGAAATTGAAGCCTCTAAATTCGATCTCTCTTACATCTCACTCGATGGCAACATCGGTTGTTTGGTGAATGGTGCAGGCTTGGCGATGGCGACGATGGACACTATCAAGCTGTACGGCGCTGAACCAGCTAACTTCTTGGACGTAGGCGGTGGCGCCACGACTGAGAAAGTGACCGAAGCCTTCAAGATCATGCTGAAGAATCCTAAAGTCAAAGGCATCATGGTCAATATCTTCGGCGGCATTATGAAGTGCGACACGATTGCCAATGGTGTTGTCAGCGCAGCTAAAGAAGTGAAGCTGGCTGTTCCGCTCGTCGTGCGTATGCGCGGCACCAACGAAGATTTGGGCAAGCAGATTCTGAAAGATTCTGGCCTACCGATTATTTCCGCAGACACCATGGCCGAAGCAGCGCAGAAGATTGTTGCGGCTGTGAATGGCAGCAAGTAAGGGAAGAAAATATGTCTATTCTGATTAACAAAAACACCCGCGTTGTTACGCAAGGTATTACCGGTAAAACCGGCCAGTTCCACACTCGCATGTGTCGCGAATACGCGAACGGTAAAAACTGTTTTGTGGCTGGCGTGAACCCGAAAAAAGCGGGCGAAGACTTTGAAGGTATTCCCATTTACGGAACCGTCAAAGAGGCCAAAGAACAGGCTGGCGTCAATGCGTCGGTTATCTACGTTCCGCCACCTTTCGCTGCTGCGGCGATTTGGGAAGCGGTTGATGCAGATCTTGATCTCGTCATTTGTATCACCGAAGGTATTCCGGTGCGCGACATGATGGAATTAAAAGATCGCATGCGTAAGCACAATAAGAAGACCATTTTGATCGGGCCAAACTGTCCTGGCGTGATTACCCCAGACGAAATCAAGATCGGCATCATGCCCGGCCATATCCATAAAAAGGGCCGCATTGGTGTGGTTTCTCGTTCGGGTACGCTGACTTATGAAGCTGTGGGTCAGTTGATGGACTTGGGACTGGGTCAATCCACTTGCGTGGGTATTGGTGGCGACCCTGTGAATGGTATGAAGCACATTGATGTGTTGCGTATGTTCAACGACGACCCTGAAACCGATGCGGTCATTATGGTCGGCGAAATCGGCGGTTCCGACGAAGAAGAGGCCGCTCGCTGGGTTAAAGACAATATGAAGAAGCCAGTTGTAGGCTTCATCGCAGGTGTAACCGCCCCTCCTGGCAAGCGTATGGGCCATGCTGGTGCGATTATTTCGGGCGGCAAGGGCACAGCGCAAGAGAAGCTGGCTGTGATGGAGGAGTGTGGCATTAAGACCACCAAGAACCCATCTGAAATGGGCAAGCTGCTTAAATCCGTAATTTAATTTGTTTGTGCTAAAAAGCCGCGCCTAGCGTTAAGCTGGCGCGGCTTTTTTGTTTTGTAAGGTTGATTGAATTTAGGATTAAAGATGGCTCTATTTTTAAATGAATCGGATGTTAAAAGCGTGCTGACCATGTCGCTGGCTCTGGAGGCCGTTGAAGCGGCGCATCGCGAGCATGGTGAGGGCGTGGCTATTGATATTCCTCGCCAACGCACCCGCCTGCCTCAAACCTCGCTTCATATTTTGCAAGGTGCCTTACCCAGCGCGGGCGTACTGGGCTACAAAGCGTACACAAGTAATCGAGAAGGGATTCGTTTTTTCATTCATTTGTGCGAGGCGGCCACGGGTCGCTTGCTGGCGGTGATCGAGGCGAATTATCTGGGCATGATGCGAACTGGTGCGGTGGGCGGCGTTGCAGCGAAATGGCTGGCGCGAGCAGACTCAACAGTGTTGGGCGTATTCGGTGCGGGTTGGCAGGCACGTAGTCAAATTGAAGCAGTGTGTGCTGTGCGGCCGATTAAGCACGTTAAAGTGCATGCGCGAAACTTGGAGAAACTCAAGGTTTTCTGTGCTGAGATGGAAAAGCAGCTAAACGTAGCGGTTGTGCCGACGGAAAGTGCGAGAGAAACGGTTGAGGAAAGCGATGTTGTCGTGACCATCACAAACTCAGCAACGCCTGTCTTTGAGGGGGATTGGCTGCAAGTGGGTACACACCTAAATGCCGCAGGCTCCAATTCGCTGATTCGGCGGGAAATAGATGAGACGGCGATAAAGCGAGCTTCGTTAATTTGTGTGGATTCACGTGCTGTTGCTTTGAAAGAAGCTGGGGATTTGTTGCCAGCTTTTGAAAAAGGGCGACTACACGAAGGTGCGCTGGTGGAGTTGGGGGAAGTGATAGCCGGTGTGCGGGCTGGCCGTTCGGAAAAACGGGGTGCTGAGCAGATCACCCTGTTTGAATCGCAAGGTATGGCGATACAGGATATTGCCGTGGCGATTCGCGTTCTAGCTTTGGCTAAAGAGCGTGGGCTGGGGGTTGAATTACCTTTTTAAACTACTGTTTAAGAGGGAAGTTTTTGAGCTCCTAGCTAGCTGAGTTCGGTGAAACCTAGGCGAAAATATTTGACTGTCCTCATGTTTAACTGTAAGAATTGGGGTTAGAGTGCTGTTTCTATGCGAAGTTAAAGGGTTTTTAGTCAATTTAATTCTTTTCATTACGCTTTAGAACAGAATCCAAGATAAGAAGAACAAATATAGCGTTAGCCAGAGAGGGCGCAGCGTGTCAAAAACATTCTGGAAAAGTGATTGGTTCTTAGGGCTGGTTGTTAGCTTGGCAATGCTCATTGCTGGCGGCGGCGAGTTACTACAAAGTTTGGAGCGTAAAGCCTATGACTTAGGCGTTGCTGCAACGACACGCGAGCCGAGTAGCAAAATTGCGATTATTGCTATCGATAAGCAGAGCATAGACAACATAGGCCGCTGGCCTTGGTCGCGTGAAGTGCACGCCAATATGATTGATGCGCTGGCCGGTGCTAAAGCGAAAGTTATTGGTTCAACCGTTTTTTTCTCAGAGCCACAAGTTGACCCTGGCTTAATCTACGTAAACAAACTTATTGAATTGTATGGCCAAGCTGGCGGTGTGCCTTTCGCCAGCGGCGCAGAACTTGTTGCCGCTCAGCCCGCGCCGCTTGGACAGTTTGGCCCCGTATTGTCTGAAGCAGAGCAGAAACTGAATACAGATAAACGTATGGGTGAAAGCATTGTGCAAGCTGGCAATGTTGCGCTGCCCATGTTGTTTCGTTTGGGGCAGCCACAAGGCAAGCCGGATACCGAGCTACCCGATTTCGTTAAGAAAAACGCCCTACCAGCAGCGGATACCAATGGTGAGATTCCCTTACTGACTTCTGATGTGGAAGTGCCGATTGTCCCGACCTTAGGTGTAGGGGCGGCAGTGATTGGTCACCTGAATGTGAACCCCGATGTGGATGGGGGCATTCGTACTGAGCCATTGGTGTTGGGTTATTTCGATAAGCTCTTCCCCTCACTCTCTCTCATGATTGCGGCGAAAAGTCTGAATCTGGGTGTGCAGGATATTCAAGTAAAGTTAGGCGAGTCTGTTCGCTTGGGTAATTTGAAGATACGCACTGATTCTGCTTTACAGATGTATACCTTCTTTTACAAAGATCGCGATAACAAGCCTGCTTTCCAGGTTGATTCCTTTTTCGATGTGGCCACCGGCAAAATTCCGCTGGATAAATACAAAGACAAAATCGTTCTAATCGGCCCAACAGCGGCGGGTGTGGGCAGTATTTTCGTTACGCCAGTGTCGCCTGCTATGCCGTCTGTATTGATGCAGGCCCATGCGGTTTCTAGTATTTTGCAAGAACATTTCTTTGTGGTGCCTACTTGGTCAGGACTCGCTGAACGCGGCGTGTTTTTGTTGATTGCGTTGTACTTGATCGTGTTGCTACCCCGCTTGAAAGCAGGCATGGGAGCAGCGCTAACCGCAGGCTTGCTGGTTGTGTTGTGCGTAAGCCATTTTGTGCTGATTACGACGCAATTAATGTGGTTGCAATTGATGGTGCCGGGCGCACTGTTAATCGTTGGCCACTTGTTACTTACGACCAAACACTTCCTTTCCACAGAACGCGGTAAGGAAAAGTCAGATGCTGATTCTGCGGAATCAAACCGGATGCTCGGTTTGGCTTTCCAAGGTCAAGGGCAGTTGGATATGGCATTTGATAAGTTCCGTAAGTGCCCCATGGATAACGCGATCATGGAAAACCTCTACAACCTTGCGCTGGATTTTGAGCGCAAGCGCCAGTTCAACAAGGCAGAAGCCGTGTTCCGCTACATGTTCGACTTCAATCCTAAGTTCCGCGATCTTGAGCAGAAGCTCAAGCGGGCTAAATCGATGTCTGAAACTGTCATGCTGGGTGGCGGCTCCTCTACAGGGCAAGGTACGATAATTCTCGATAGTGGCGCGGTCGAGAAGCCCATGTTGGGCCGTTATCAGGTTGAGAAAGAGTTAGGCAAAGGCGCGATGGGCGTGGTTTATTTGGGTCGTGATCCAAAGATCAACCGCGTTGTGGCAATCAAAACAATGGCGCTTTCGCAGGAATTTGAAGGCGACGAATTAACGGAAGTTAAAGAACGCTTCTTCCGTGAAGCAGAAACAGCAGGGCGCTTAAATCATCCTAATATCGTGACGATATTTGATGCGGGCGAAGAGCACGATTTAGCTTACATTTCGATGGAGTTTCTTAAAGGCAAAGATCTCGCCGCCTACACGAAACCTGGCAACTTAATGCCGTTGCCGAAGGTAATGAGTATTGTGGAGCGCGTGGCTGATGCGCTTTCTTACGCGCATGAAAATCAAGTCGTTCACCGTGACATTAAGCCTGCAAACATCATGTATGAACCTGATAGTGATGTGGTGAAAGTGACAGACTTTGGTATTGCGCGTATTACGGACTCTTCAAAAACCAAAACAGGTATGGTTTTGGGTACACCGAGTTACATGTCTCCTGAGCAGTTGGCAGGCAAGAAAATTGATGGCCGCTCGGACCTGTTTTCTTTGGGCGCTATGTTGTTCCAAATGGCCTGTGGAAAACTGCCTTTTGAAGGTGACTCCATGGCGCAGCTTATGTTTAAGATCGCCAATGAACAGCAAGTGGATGTGCGCACAATCAACCCCCAAGTCTCTGAGAAACTAGCGGCAATTGTAGAAAAAGCGCTGCATAAAGACATGGATAAACGCTATCAGACAGGGGCTGAAATGGCGGCTGATTTACGTGCTTGTTTAGGCGGTGGAAGTGCGGGTATGAGTACCACACAGGTGGATATCAGCCTGTAAATAATATTAAGCTGCGATTTGACAGCAATGAGCAGCAATGAGCAGCACTGAACAGCACTAAGGGGGAACATGGATTTTAGCCAAGCATTGCAGATTGTAAGTCGTTCGGATCCGGGCATGATTCGCTCGCACAATGAGGACGCTGTCTACACAAATCAAGCGCGTGGTTTGGCTATTCTTGCTGACGGCATGGGTGGGTACAACGCAGGAGAAGTTGCCAGTGGTATGGCCACAACCTTGCTGGGTAGCGAGCTTGAAAAAGTCTTCCAAAAGACAGAACCGCAAAACATTGATGCGGCGGGCAAGCTGTATTCGCATACGGCTTTAGAGGCGGAAATTGCTCGCGCCAATACATCGATTTATCAGGCAGCTCAGAGCCAGCCTCAGTATGCTGGTATGGGCACGACCTTGGTCATGGCTGTGTTCTATGACAACATGATGACTGTGGCGCACATTGGTGATTCGCGTTTGTATCGTTTGCGCGGCGATGAGTTTCAGGTGGTAACGCGTGATCACTCTCTGTTGCAGGAGCAAATCGATAGCGGTTTGATTTCTGTTGAGGATGCACGACATTCGCAGAATAAGAATTTGGTGACTAGAGCACTGGGCGTGGACCCAGAGGTAGAGCCAGAAATTCGTGATTACGATACCATGCCAGGAGATATCTATTTGTTGTGCTCAGACGGGCTCAACGACATGGTGGAAGATGACGAAATTGCACTCACCTTACAAGCACTTTCAGCGAATTTAGAGTTGGCAGCTACGCAGTTGATACAAGCGGCTAATGATGGTGGTGGAAAAGATAATGTGTCGGTGGTGCTGGTACGCATTGCCCATGAGTACCCAGCAGCGCGTAGTTGGTTTACGCGTCTACTCCAATGGTTCAAGTAAAGGATAGGAATACAAAATGACTGCTAAGTTGATTCTCAGCATGGATGGCCTGGTTCTCAAGGAAATTCCCTTGACCAAAGAACGTACAACATTGGGCCGCAAACCCCATAACGATATTCAGATCGACAATCTGGCTATCAGTGGCGAGCACGCGGTCATTGTCACCATCCTCAATGATTCTTTCCTTGAAGATATCAATAGCACCAACGGTACTTTCGTTAACGGACAAGTCGTTAAGAAACACTTCTTGCAAAACAGTGATGTGATTGAGCTAGGTAAATACAAGCTCAAATACATTAACGAAACGCCGACACAAACAACGGCGGCAGATTTCGAAAAAACCATGATTCTTCGTCCGGTCGCAATACAAAAACCGGCAGAGCAGCCTGCTGTACCCAAGGTGAGCGATACACAAGCAGGGGTAAAGCTGGACCACACTTCCACAATCCCGCCTGGCCAAAAAATGGCTGAGACCGCCCCGCCGACCTCTTCAACGCGGCCTGTACCTCCAGCATTTGCCCCGACTGCTTCTGCAGCGCCGTCTTCCGCCTCGTCTGCATCCGCCCCGGCCTTGCCTATGGGCGCGATTCAAGTGCTCAATGGTGCTAATGCAGGCAAAGAGTTGGATTTAACTAAAAACCTGACCACAATCGGAAAACCCGGTGTGCAGGTTGCTGTACTTACGCGTCGGCCCCACGCTTATTTCATTACCCATGTCGAAGGGGCAAGTTTTCCTTCTGTGAATGGCGCCACCATGGATGCTCAGCCACGAGAGTTGAAAGATCACGACATTATCGAGTTGGCAGGTGTGAAGATGGAGTTCTTCCTTAAGGCTTAATCTTAAAGACGGCGGCACCCAGCTTATAGTTGGGTTGGCCGACCTGAGCCACGTTGATTAGCTTCCCGCTCACTTTTAAAGATTCGAGCAACTTCATTTATATTTTCAATGGATCAAGGTGGCAAAGATCACCTGGCCGCCGCTAACCGCGTTTGACGAGAGGGGATGTTTTGAAGCAGCACATCGTCAGGTATGCGCTTGGATTGGTGGTGCTACTTGCCCTGCTAGGTCATGCCGCACATCAATATCAAGTCGATGTTATTAACCGACTTGACGCCATCATCTACGATACCAAAGTGCGGCTTACCATGCCGGAGACCATCGACGAGCGTATCGTTATTCTTGATATCGACGAGAAATCATTAGGCGAAATAGGTCGCTGGCCTTGGGGCCGTGACCGTATGGCAGAACTCGTCACCAAGCTGTTTGATCAATACGGAATTATGTTACTCGGGTTCGACGTTGTATTCGCCGAACCCGATGATAGTTCGGGCCTTAAAGTACTCGACAACCTCGCCAAAAAAGAACTTAAAGATAGCCCGCAGTATCTTGCCGCACTCAAGGAGTTGCGCCCACAACTCGATCACGACAATCGTTTTACAGAAACCCTAAAGGGAAAGCCCGTCATCTTAGGGTATTACTTCTCTGATCGGGATGACGGTGCATCGAGTGGTGGTTTACCCCCACCCGTTTTACCCGCGGGTAGTTTTACAGGGCGCAATGTGAAGTTAGCTAATTTTGCCGGCTCTGGTGGCAACCTTACTGAGTTTCAAGCTGCTGCAATGGGAGCAGGGCACTTCAATCCAATTATCGATTTTGATGGTATTGCGCGTCGTGTTCCTTTAATTGCTGAATATAAAGGAAACTATTACGAAGCGCTTTCGCTAGCAATGGTACGTACTTTGATTGGCAGCCCTAAAGTCGTCCCTTGGTTTCCTGAAGAAGGCTTTCTGACTACTTCAAAAAGTGCCCAGGGTATGGAGCGCATCGATCTTCCTATTGAACGTGATGGGAAAGACAAAACGCTGAGCATCCCCGTCGATGATGGCGCTTTGGCGTTGATCCCCTATCGGGGTAACAAAGGAAGTTATCGCTATATTTCTATTGCAGATATTTTTGCCGATCGCGTTAAACCTGAACAACTTAAGGGAAAAATCGCTCTAATTGGCACGACGGCACCCGGTTTGTTGGACTTGCGTGCAACGCCAGTCAGCGGGATTTACCCTGGAGTAGAAATCCATGCCAACCTTATTTCGGGCATGCTGGATGGCACACTTAAGCAGATGCCCTCTTTTGTGCTGGGTGCCGAGGTTATATTGTTGGCTCTGGCTGGTTTAGTCATGATTTTTCTATTGCCTTTATTAAAGCCGGGATACGCAACTTTAGTGTCCTTCGGCGTTTTGCTCTTCGTCATTGGAGTAAATTTAGCGTTTTGGCAGTTTGGTAGCTTGGTCGTGCCTCTAGCTTCTAGTTTAATAATGGTGTTCGGTCTTTTTGCCTTAAACATGTCGTATGGTTACTTCGTTGAATCGCGCAGCAAACGCCAATTTACAGACTTATTCGGACTCTATGTGCCGCCTGAGTTGGTTGAAGAAATGAGCCGTAACCCAGAGAGTTATTCCATGGAAGGCCGTAGTGCAGAGCTGACCGTTATGTTCTCTGATATTCGCGGTTTTACGGCTTTGTCTGAAGGTTTAGAGCCTAAAGAATTAGCCGCACTGATGAAAGAGTATTTGTCAGCAATGACAGATGTAATCGGACGTAATCGTGGCACGCTAGATAAGTATATTGGCGATGCCATTATGGCTTTCTGGGGTGCGCCTGTGGATGATGCAGAGCATGCGCGGCATGCCGTATTGACGGGTATGGAAATGCAGGCCGCTTTGCGTGCGCTAGACAAATCTTTTGCCGCACGTGGCTGGCCACCGCTTAAAATTGGTGTGGGAATTAATACGGGCACCATGATCGTAGGCGACATGGGTTCTAAAATTCGCAAAGCCTATACAGTGTTAGGCGATGCGGTTAACCTTTCATCTCGCTTAGAAAGTATTACAAAGCAGTATGGCGTGGGCATTATTGTTGGCGAGGCCACGCGAAAAATTATTAAAGACGTCGTGTTCCGTGAGCTAGACCGTGTGCAAGTGAAGGGTAAGGATGAGCCTGTTAGTATCTATGAACCCATAGGCTTGGAAAACACTGTAAATAAGGATGCATTGAGCGAAATTAAATTGTGGAATCAAGCTTTGCGTCACTATCGTGGACAAGAGTGGGATCAGGCTGAAGTAACATTGCTTAACCTAACCAGAATGTCACCAGAACAAGCGCTCTATGCGATTTATATGGAGCGTGTTTCCGTGCTACGTAAATCCCCTCCCGGCCTTAATTGGGATGGTGTTTGGAAGTTTGAAGCCAAGTAACCCCGCACAGCGCGGAAGATGGACAAATATTGACGATGAAAATACGGGTTCTCGGATGTAGCGGTGGGATTGGTGGCAGGCATCTGCGAACCACCTCCTTGCTTGTCGACCACGACATATTGATTGATGCGGGAACCGGTGTTGGCGACTTGAGCGTGGCCGAACTGGCACTGTTAGACCACGTTTTCTTAACGCACTCTCATCTTGATCACGTTGCCTGCTTGCCTTTCATTGTGGACACTGTAGGCGATATGCGTAACAAACCACTCACGTTACATGCCACTCAAGCAACGCTAGAAATTATCAAGACCCACATTTTTAACTGGTCAATCTGGCCTGATTTTTCTGAGATCCCTAACAAAGACAAACCATTTTTGCGCTTTGAAGAAATTAAAGTTGGCGAGAAAATAGTGATTGACGGTCGTAATATCACCGCCTTACCCGCCAATCATACTGTTCCAGCCGTTGGTTACGCCATCGACTCCGGCGCTGCCAGCTTGGTTTTCAGTGGTGACACGACGACCTGTGATGATTTGTGGAAAGCGGTGAACAAGATACGAAATTTGCGGTATCTGATAATCGAAACCGCTTTTTCCAATCGTGAAAAGCAACTTGCCATTGTGTCGAAGCACCTTTGTCCCGATATGCTGCGCGACGAGTTACTTAAATTGCAACGTGAAGCAGAAATTTACATCACTCATCTCAAGCCAGGCCATATGGAGCTGACTATGCAGGAGATAGAAGAGTGCGTTGGTGAATATAAACCCCGCATGCTGCAAAACAATCAGGTGTTTATCCTATGAGTTCACAAACAATCGCTGCTAGTGTGCTTAAGGGCTTAGAGCCACTCGGTGCGCTCTCTACTGATAGTGTGGTCGAGTTATCACGCTTATGTTTTCCAGAGCGTGTAGGCCGTAACCTAGACCCGTTTCGTCTGCAAAGTTTGCAAGGACAAGTTGTTTATCTTATTAAAGGGGAGCTAAAGCTCGACTACCCCGACGAAAGCTCTGAAGTTATCGTTGGTGGAACAGATGCCGCAAAAGGCGCATTGGGTCGCCGTCGCCCCGCGTTTTCAGTTGCCAAGGCAATTACCGATGTAGAGTTAATTCGTATAGACGAAGATGTGCTCGACATTATGATGACTTGGGACCAGCTGGCTTCGTCCCAAAATCATAAAGAAGAGACTGAGGCAGCTAAACTTGATGTAGAGGCGACAGACTGGCGCACCATGACCGGTATGTTCGCTGTACAAAATTTGACCAATGGCGCATTTTCCACTTTGCCTACTGCGCATATTGATACGTTACTTAAACGTTTTCATCGTATCAAAGCAGTACGCGGTCAAACCATTATCCGCGAGGGTGATGAAGGTGACTTTTACTATCTTATTGAGAGCGGCCGTTGTACGGTTACGCGGCAAGTGGGTGGGGCGACTATGGCCTTGGCTGAGTTAAAAGCGGGTGACGCTTTTGGCGAAGAAGCCTTAGTAGCCGACACTAAACGCAACGCCAGTGTAATCATGAAAACAGATGGCGCTTTGCTGCGCCTAGATAAGCATGAGTTTATTGACCTCCTAAAGCAGCCCTTGCTACAGCAACTGACTCCGCAAGCTGCGAATCAGAAAGTGGAAGCAGGGGCGGTTTGGCTCGATGTGCGCTTCCCTGCTGAATATAATCTGGACAAACTGCAAGGTGCCATTAATATTCCACTCAACGAGATACGTAACCTGTTCGGCTCATTGGATCGGGAGAAAGAGTATATTGTTTATTGCCAAAGCGGCCGCCGTAGTTCAGCAGCCGCTTTTCTGCTTTCACAGCGCGGTTATAAGGCCTATTTGCTTGAAGGTGGATTGCGCAGCGTAGTGGACTGAAAGTTAAAAGAGCTAAAAAAGTTAAAAAGCAGCGCATATAAAAGCAAACGATTAGTCTGCAGTTCGGTTTTTCTGAATAAAGAAATTAAAAACACCAGCAATTAAGAAATAACCCATTAAAAAATGACACAAGGCAACGGCTCATGAGTGCAGCGCTCGGTAATTTACAAGATGCAGCAGGGATTGGCGATGTCGCCAGTCGCCTGACTTTCTTCAAAAATTTACAGACAGTCACGAATCGCATTCATGCGACAGCAGATATCGACGAAATCATGCTTGAGCTGTCGCAAGATGTATGCACGCTGTTTAATGCAGACCGCCTGACAATCTATTCAGTCAGTGAAGACAAAACATCGATTGTTTCTAAAATAAAAACCGGCCTCAATTCTTTCAAAGATCTTAAGCTGCCTATTGCCGAGCAGAGTATTGCGGGCTATGTGGGTTTGTCGAAAAAAATCGTCAACATTCAAGATGTCTATGATGAGGCCGAGCTAAAGACCCACGCTACCGGCCTGAAGTTTTTGCAAGAAGTCGACAAGCGAACAGGTTATCGCACCAAGCAAATGCTGGTTGCGCCGATTGTGGATAGCCAAACCAGCGATTTGTTGGGTGTTGTACAAATCATTAACAACAAAGGTGGCGTGCCATTTTCACAGGTAGCTGAAGAGGGTATTAAAGGTTTGGTTGAAACCTTGGGCATTGCGTTTAACCAGCGCCAAAAACCTGAACATGTCGTTAAGTCCAAATATGACCATTTGGTGGCAGATGCTGTGTTGTCTGTTGCAGAGTTTGACCTTGCAACCCGTTCTGCGCGTCGTAAAGGCTTAAATATCGAAGAGGTTTTGCAACACGAGTTTCAGGTTAAACAGGCGGCTATTGGTCAAGCGCTATCAAAATTCTTTGGTGTTCCCTACGAGCCGTTTAAAAATGACCGCATTAAACCGTTGGATTTGCTTAAAAATCTTAAACGAGATTACATCGAGCAAAACCAATGGGTGCCGATTGAAGAAGGCAAAGATGGGATTTTGATTTTAGCGATGGACCCCGAGCAAATTAAAAGCTCGCGCGTGGTGAATAACGTGTTTCCCAAAGGGAAGCTAATCTATCGCGTAACGACGATTCAAGAGTTTAAACAGACGCTCGATCAATTTTATGGCGCGATAGACGGGGATAGCTCTACAGTCTCAGAGCTACTTTCAGGTTTAGACGACGGCGAAGATGGCGTTGAAGTCAGCTCGGAGGATCTGAATGCAGCTACGGATAACGAGCTGGTAAAGCTGGTCAATAAAATTATTGTAGATGCCTATCACCAAGGGGCTTCAGATATTCATATTGAGCCGCGTCCTGGTAAAGAAAAAACCATGGTGCGTTTCCGCAAGGACGGTTCACTTGCTCCTTATATTGAAGTGCCCGCCAGCTACCGCAATGCACTGTGTGCTCGTATCAAGATCATGTGTGATTTAGATATTTCTGAGCGCCGTAAGCCACAAGATGGAAAGATAAAGTTTAAAAAATACGGGCCACTGGACATCGAGTTGCGGGTTGCAACCATTCCTTCCGCCGGTGGAGTTGAAGATATCGTCATGCGTATCCTCGCAGCGGGTGAACCTATACCGCTGGAGAGCTTGGGGATATTGCCAAAAAACTTGGAACGTCTTAAGAACGTAGTCGAAAAACCCTACGGACTATTTTTCGTTTGTGGCCCAACTGGTTCTGGTAAAACCACCACGCTGCACTCCGTACTTAAGCACCTGAATACACCCGACACTAAAATCTGGACAGCAGAAGATCCTGTCGAAATTACGCAGAAGGGCTTGCGCCAAGTCCAGATCAATCGTAAAGCAGGTCTCGATTTCGCCACCATCATGCGGGCCTTTTTGCGTGCTGATCCTGACATCATCATGGTCGGTGAAATGCGCGATAAAGAAACTGTGTCCATCGGCATTGAAGCTTCGCTCACCGGCCACTTGGTGTTTGCCACTTTGCACACCAATAGCGCACCTGAGTCCATTACCCGGCTTCTGGACATGGGAATGGACCCATTCAACTTCGCCGATGCACTGCTCGGAATTTTGGCGCAGCGCCTCGGCAAACGCCTGTGTTCAAACTGCAAACAAGAATACACCCCAAAGCCCGAAGAGATGAAGGCATTGCTTACTGAGTACTGTCAGGAACTACTCAACACTCAGGCTTTTAAAATGGATGCGAAGAGTAGTTACGAACTGGTCTATAAAGAATGGATAGAGCTGTATGCAGAAGATAAACAAAAAGGCACTTTCAAACTTTACAAACCAGTGGGCTGTGAAAAATGCGGCAATACGGGTTACAAGGGGCGTGTAGGTTTGCATGAGTTACTTACGGGTTCTGATGCAGTAAAAAAACTCATTCAAGAACATGCACGTGTGGCGGAAATTTTAGCAACCGGCCTAGATGAAGGCATGCTCACACTAAAGATGGACGGTATTCAGAAAGTCCTACAAGGAATTACCGACATGAAACAGATTCGCTCTGTTTGTATTAAGTAAGGCGCACATTGTGAGCACCCTAATAGAGCCACATAAGGACACCGTTGATAGCCTGTTTAAACGATTTGAGCAGCTCAACGAAATTGGCGCAGCCCTTTCCAATGAACGAGACATTAACAAGCTGCTCGAAAACATTCTCGTAGCCGCCAAGACTATTACTCGTGCGGATGGCGGAACGCTATATCGCGTGACGGAGGATGAGTCTAGCCTGCGCTTTGAAATTGTGCGTAACGATAAGCTGAAGATCGCCATGGGTGGTGCTTCTGGCGCCCCAATCCCCTTCCCACCATTGCCTCTCCGAACTGCTGACGGAAAAGAAAACAACTCGATGGTGGCGGCTTACGCAGCCATTCACCAAAAGACTGTCAATATTGCGGATGCCTACGTGGCCGATGGATTCGATTTTTCGGGTACGAGAAAGTTTGATGAGAACACGGGATATCGTTCTCAGTCATTTTTGACTGTGCCGATGAAAAACCACGAGAACGAAGTCATAGGCGTGTTGCAACTTATTAATTCACTGGATCCTGAAACGAATCAGGTCGTCCCTTTCTCTCCGGCTGATCAGCGTTTGGCAGAATCCCTTGCTTCTCAAGCCGCTATTGCCCTCACCAATCGTCAGCTCATTTTGCAATTGGAAGAATTGTTTGAATCGTTCATTCAACTCATTAACTTAGCGATTGATGAAAAGTCTCGCTACACCGGCGGTCATTGTGAACGTGTGCCCACACTCACCATGATGCTGGCAGAAGCCGTGAATGAAACCAAGTCAGGCCCACTCGCCGATTTTAATTTAACCGACAAAGATCGCTACGAACTAAAAATTGCGGGATTGCTACATGACTGCGGCAAGGTAACGACGCCTGTGCATGTGGTGGATAAAGCAACCAAGCTCCATACCCTATTTGATCGCATTGAATTGGTTGATACCCGTTTCGAGGTGTTAAAACGGGATGCGGAAATTGCCAAACTACGTGCCCAGCTCGCACTACGCTCGAATCAAGATGATTCATCCGAAATGGCGTTGAGTGATACCTACGAAAAAAGCCTAGCTCAACTAGAACAGGATCGCGCTTTTTTACGCCACGCCAATATTGGCGGCGAGCTGATGAAACCCGAAGACCAAGAGCGAGTAAAGAAAATCGGTCAAGGTTATCGGTGGCTTGGTGTGCAGGGCAATGAACTGAACTTTCTTACTGAAGACGAGTTGGAAAACCTGACCATTCGTGCTGGCACACTGACACAAACGGAGCGCGAGGTGATCAATCACCACATTGTAGCCACCATTAAAATGCTGGAGCAGTTACCTTGGCCTAAGCACCTTAAAAACGTGCCGGAATACGCAGGGGGTCACCACGAACGCATGGATGGTAAAGGCTACCCACGTGGTCTTAAACGCGAAGAAATGTCTGTCCAAGCCCGTGTCATGGGCATCGCCGACATTTTCGAGGCGCTTACGGCGCGGGATAGGCCTTATAAACCAGGAAAAACTTTGTCTGACTCCTTGCATATTCTTGGTAAGTTTAAAGAAAACGGTCATATAGATCCGGATTTATTCGATATTTTTGTTGAGAAAAAAGTCTATTTAAAATATGCCGAAAAATTTCTTGATGCAGAGCAAATTGATCAAGTAGATGAATCGAAAATTCCAGGCTATCAGCATTGTGGTGCAGTTCGATAGTTCAGCTTTAAACTTATTTTCCATTTACCCTTGTTTTTCACACCAGATTTTCCACATATCACGAAGTGCGGATTCGAAGTGTTTTGCGAAGCGCGGTGCATCGAAGATAGGTGATGCAAGCACATGCGCGCGCAGTCTGCTGCGCAAAGCAGCCAAGCGTTGCAGATCGCTGGCGTGGGCCACAGCACGCGCTACATAATCATCTGGATCGGTAGCGACCCAATCGGGCAAACCGGCATTCATCAAAAGGCCGACACCCTGCCGGGCCAAGAAACGCTCCCCTGTCAACGTCAGCACGGGCACTCCCATCCAAAGCGCCTCCACGGTTGTGGTACCACCAGGATAAGGGAAAGGATCGAGTGCTATATCTACTCGTTGGTAGGCGGCCAGATAGTCTGCACGAGGTACATAGCTTTCAAAAATTAGTCGGTCGCAATTAATGTAGTGCGCGGCGAAACTTTCCATCACACTCTTCTGTGTGGACGCCTCTCCTAGCTGTGGTGCTTTAAGCAATAGGCGGCTATTTGGAACGGCTGTTAGAACACGTGCCCATAACGCCACCACATCCTCATTCATTTTACTTAAGTTGTTGAAGCACCCGAAAGTGAGATAGCCATTGTTTAGAGCGGGCAGAGCGGAAACATCCACTGCCACGTTGGGCGGTGTGAAACAAAGCCGAGTTTCTGGTAGTCGCCAAATAGCTTCGGTGAAATGAGGTTCTTCGCTAGGAGGCAATGTCCAAGGGTCAGCGATGAGGTAATCAATGGCCGTTACACCTGTTGTAGCAAAATAGCCAAGCCAACTGACCTGAATGGGTGCGGGTTTCCAAGCAAAGACAGGTAATCGATTGAGGCCTGTATGTCCAGAGAGATCAATGAGAATATCGACAGTATCTTCATGGATACGCTGAGCTAAAACCTTATCTGATACTCCTACTGCCGAATACCATCTACGACAGCATGCTTTTAATCGTTCATTAATTTCACCCGAACAGAACCTATTGGAATAGACGAAGATCTCTAGTCGATCTGCATTTGTGGCAGCCAGTGCGCTTAACACGCTGTCCACAAAGAATCCTACAGGGTGATCCCCCAAATCGCCAGATACCAGTCCGATACGCAAGCAGCGGTTGACTTCGGCAGAGTTTGACCAGGTGTTATAGGGACGGGCTAGTCGTGCAACTACTTCTCCAAAGCGCTGAGCTTCGGCTAGCAATTGTGAGGGGCTTTGGCCGGCCATATAATTTTGAATGAAAAGAAGATTGCTGTGAGCACTTGAATACTCAGGATTGATTTCTAGCGCACGGCGAATACACGTTTGAGCGGCATCGAGTTTGCCTAAATATTGAAGAGAAAGACCTATATTGCATAGGGCTTCTAGAAAATCAGCCTTTATCGTTAAAGCTCGTTGATAGCTTGCTGTGGCCTCCCCAAACTTTCTGAGTACTTCTAGAGTGGCACCTAAGTTATTGTGAGCTTCAGCATAATCAGGTTTAATTTCAATTGCCCGTTTATAACTTGCTATCGCATTTTCACATTCTTTAAGTTGATGGAAGGTGGTTCCTAGGTTGTAATGTGCTTCGGCGTAATCTGGTTTAATTACTGTTGCGAGTTGATAGGATATTACTGCGTTATCAAGTTGGTCAAGGATAGTCCAGACGCCCCCCAAGTTGTAATGCGCCTCGGCATAATCTGGTTGAATTGCGATTGCACGTTGATAGTGGATAAGAGCATGGTTAAATTGCCCGAGTTCTTCTAGCGCCCCTCCAATTGCGACTTCTGCATCTGCGAAATCTGGTTTTAATTCGATGGCCTTATGGTAGGCAGCTGCTGCGTCTGCTGGGTTTGACAGGTGTAGATAGGCATTTCCTATATTGTAGTAAGTTGCAGCAGAGTCTGGCTTTAGTTCGAGCGCCTTCCTATATGCTGCGATTGAGGTTTCCGCGCGGCCTAGCTCAAGGAGTACATTTCCGCGATAGAAATGAGCATTGCCGAGGTTAGAATCGAGTTGTATTGCTTTGTCGAAGCAGAGCAAAGCTTTTTCTAGCTGTCTTTGCTTTTCGAATGCACTCCCTTCCTCAAGCAAATGAATAGGGTTTGGCTGCTCAATCGAAGCTATGCCTGCAATGTGAGACATTCTGCGTCTAAAAGCTTTTAAGTAATCTAATATGCCCACGTGTAATTTTTTATATGGCGTTACTTTTATGCATCTTATTTTTCACACCAGATTTTCCACATATCACGAAGTGCGGATTCGAAGTGTTTTGCGAAGCGCGGTGCATCGAAGATCGGTGATGCGAGCACTTGCGCGCGCAGTCTGCTGCGCAAAGCAGCCAAGCGTTGCAGATCGCTGGCGTGGGCCACAGCACGCGCCACATAATCATCTGGATCGGTAGCGACCCAATCGGGCAAACCGGCATTCATCAAAAGGCCGACACCCTGCCGGGCCAAGAAACGCTCCCCAGTCAACGTCAGCACAGGCACTCCCATCCAAAGCGCCTCCACGGTTGTGGTACCACCAGGATAAGGGAAAGGATCGAGTGCTATATCTACTCGTTGGTAGGCCGCCAGATAGTCTGCACGAGGGCTAGGCCTTTCTAGGATTATTCTTTTAGACTCTATGCCTTGGAACACAAAACGCTCTGCAATATCTTGATGTGATGTGTCGTCGTTAAGCTGTGGTGCTTTAAGCAATAGGCGGCTATTTGGAACGGCTGTTAGAACACGTGCCCATAACGCCACCACATCCTCATTCATTTTACTTAAGTTGTTGAAGCACCCGAAAGTGAGATAGCCATTGTTTAGAGCGGGCAGAGCGGAAACATCCACTGCCACGTTGGGCGGTGTGAAACAAAGCCGAGTTTCTGGTAGTCGCCAAATAGCTTCGGTGAAATGAGGTTCTTCGCTAGGAGGCAATGTCCAAGGGTCAGCGATGAGGTAATCAATGGCCGTTACACCTGTTGTAGCAAAATAGCCAAGCCAACTGACCTGAATGGGTGCGGGTTTCCAAGCAAAGACAGGTAATCGATTGAGGCCTGTATGTCCAGAGAGATCAATGAGAATATCGACAGTATCTTCATGGATACGCTGAGCTAAAACCTTATCTGATACTCCTACTGCCGAATACCATCTACGACAGCATGCTTTTAATCGTTCATTAATTTCACCCGAACAGAACCTATTGGAATAGACGAAGATCTCTAGTCGATCTGCATTTGTGGCAGCCAGTGCGCTTAACACGCTGTCCACAAAGAATCCTACAGGGTGATCCCCCAAATCGCCAGATACCAGTCCGATACGCAAGCAGCGGTTGACTTCGGCAGAGTTTGACCAGGTGTTATAGGGACGGGCTAGTCGTGCAACTACTTCTCCAAAGCGCTGAGCTTCGGCTAGCAATTGTGAGGGGCTTTGGCCGGCCATATAATTTTGAATGAAAAGAAGATTGCTGTGAGCACTTGAATACTCAGGATTGATTTCTAGCGCACGGCGAATACTGACCAGTGCAGCCTCCATATCCCCGCAGTCTTTGAGTACGGCTCCAAGATTATTATGCGAATCGGCATGGTTAGGGTTAATCTTTAGCGCTCGACGATAGCTGTTTATGGCGTTGTCAGATTGCCATAGTGTTTGGAAAATGAGACCTAAATTGTAGTGCGCCTCAGCAAAGTCCGGTTTAATTTCGATTGAACGTTGATAGTGAGTAAGGGCGTTATTAAGTTGTCCGAGATCCTTAAGTGCCGTACCTAAATTATTAATTAACTCAGGGAAATTTGGCTTTACTTCCAAGCCTCGTTGATAGCAGGCTATCGCTTCATTAAGCTTTCCTTGAATTCTTAACACTGCGCCCAAATTGTTAAGGATTTCAGCGCAATTTGGCATCATTTCTAATGCTCGTTGATAGATTTCAACTGCTTCGTCAAGTTGCCCGATTTCTTTCAGAGAGCCACCTAAGTTATTGTAAGCCTCAATATAATCAGGTTTAATTTCAAGTACTCGAAGATAGCTTTCAATTGACTCATCGAATAACTCAAGTTCATTCAGCATCATGCCTAAATTGAAATGTAGCTGGACATCTTCGGAACCAATTTGAATTGCCTGACGATAACAACCCATTGCTTTTTCATGCTCGCCGAGTTTCTGAAATGTGCGGCCCAAGTTGAATTGGACTTCAACGTAATTTGGTTTTAATTTTAGCGCGCTACAGTAATGCGCTGCTGCATCCTCAAGTTGTCCGAGCTCTTCTAGTGCTACACCGAGCGCCACTTTGGCATCGACGAACTCGGGTTTTAGTGAAAGCGCTGTTTGATAAGCCTTTACTGCGACTTGATGAAGCCCCAGGCGTATGCAGGCATTGCCTTTGTTGTAATGAGCAGCAGCTGAATCTGGCTTAATCTCTATTGCTTTTTCATAGGAGATGAGTGCCTTGTCTGCCTTACCTTGCTCCAGCAAAACATTTCCTCGGTAAAAATATGCAGGACCAAGAGTAGGGGAAAGAACAAGGGCAGCATCAAAGCGGAGTAATGCCTTATCGAATTGCCCCTGTTTTTCGAAGGCACTCCCTTCTTCGAGCAAGCGCAAAGCATCTTGCTCGATATGGCCATCTATATTATCTATAGACACAATTTTGCGTCCTATAAACTTCAAATGATCCAATACTTTCATTTATAAACCCTCGCGTTTGGTGGGTAATAATGTTTGGTCGGGTAAATACAATCAATGATTATTATCGTATAGCAAATGTTTACAATCTTTGAAAAAGTTAATGTTTTAAGCGCGGTAAAATTTCAGCCAGGAAATTTATTTGTCGAGATTGTGACGAAACGCGGCACATACTGACATCTTGCATCGGTAAAATGTAATTAGGAGCTAAGACGTAGATAAAAACTCAATGGTTTAAAGATGGATATTTCGGGCATGGTTGTTGCATAGTGGTAAGCGTGTGTCGGACAGCAATTATCGCTTTCCAGCCATATCTTTTAACCATCGAAGGAGAGCAATATGAAAACGATACAAAAAGGCTTTACGCTAATCGAATTGATGATCGTTGTAGCGATTATTGGTATTTTGGCTGCTGTGGCATTACCGGCTTATCAAGATTATATGGTTCGCGCTAAAGTTTCTGAGGGAGTGTTGGCTGCTTCTTCAGGCCGCACTGCGGTTTCCGAGACCTTCTCGCAAAAAGGCACAATGCAGTTGTCACAAGAGTCCATGGGGGTTCAAAATCAGTCATCGCGTTATGTTGCAAGTGTTAGCTACACGGGAACCGGCCCACTTGTAGGTGATATTATTGTTACCATGCAGGCTTCAACCACATTGGGTTTAGGTAGCGCAATAGGGAAAACTCTAATTCTGCGCGGTACGGGTATTGTAGCATCGGGTACAGTTGGTTGGAGTTGCGGCAAGGGTGCAGCGGGTGTTGGCATTGATCCAAAATATCTACCTAGCTCTTGTAAAGATTTCTAGTCGATTTGTTTGATAAAAAGCCCCTTGGTGATACCAAGGGGCTTTTTCTTTTCTGGGTTTTATTTGTGCGAACTATTCCTCTCCTCGCTTTCATTGCGATTGTTGTGGCTGTGGCTTTGGTCTACTGGCCTGGATTGCATGGCGACTTTTTCTTTGATGACACACCGAATATTCTTCAAGTAGAGGGGGTCAAGCTTACCCAGTTGTCGGGTGATTCGCTTACAGATGCGATCACAAGTGGCCACTCAGGTCCATCGGGCCGTCCTGTAGCGCAATTGAGTTTTGCCCTTAATCATTATTTCAGTGGATTTGATCCCTTCGCTTTTAAAGCGACTAATCTCGCTATTCACTTGGCCAATGGCCTTCTGGTTTTTTTCTTAGCACTGCGTTTATTAAAGTCGGTTGGCAATCAGCCAAGGCATCAAAATGCGCTCATTGCTTCAGGAATGTTGGCAGCGGTCTGGCTGTTACATCCAATTCAACTGACCACGGTTTTGTATGTAGTGCAGCGTATGACTAGTCTCTCTGCCTTTTTTCTGTTTGCTGCTTTGATACTGCACATGCGTGCGAGGGAGGGCAGGGGAAATGTCGTTTTACTGATTGTGGCATGGGGTGTGCTGTGGCCTCTATCCTGCCTTAGCAAGGAAACGGGTGTGTTATTCCCCTTCTTTGTGCTTTCTTGGGAGTTGCTCGTTCGACACAGTATGCAGGGAAAACTTGATCGTTCGGCTCGGATTTTTTGCTTGGTCGTGAGCACGGTTGTTGTTATAGGTGCGATCTATGCGTGTGCCCCCGCTGGGCGATGGCTCTGGTTAGGGTACGACATACGTACTTTTTCCATCGGCGAACGATTACTGACTGAAGGGCGGGTACTCTGGTTTTATTTGAGTTTGATTTTGTTCCCACGCCTAGATGTTTTAGGCCTGTATCACGACGACATCCCACTTTCTACAGGACTGCTTGTACCTTGGACGACACTATCAGCGTGGGTGGGGCTTGTTGGACTTGTTTGGGTTGTTTGGCGATTGCGAGCTAAAGCACCACTTGTCTCTTTTGGCCTTGCTTGGTTTTTGATTGGGCATGGTCTGGAATCCACCATTCTGCCATTGGAAATTGCCCACGAGCATCGTAACTACGTGCCCTTATTTGGCATTCTGCTACCGTGTGTTTGGGGATTGATGCGCGTATTGGAACTACCTGATGCACGTAGAACTGCATGCGTGGTTTTGGCGGTTGTTGCTTTGAGCTATTTCTCTTTTGTTACTACTTTACGCGCACATCAATTCGGTGATGAGATGCGACGTACTCAGGTTGAGGCGCAGCACCATCCCGGTTCAGCACGGGCGCACTATGATGCGGGGCGGGCTTTGGCAAGCTTGGGGGATTCTGGGTTGCGAGATTCAGCGGCTTATTCTCTTGCAAGGGCGAGCTACGAGCAGGCGGGGACAATCGAACCAGAACTTAAGATAGGTTTGGTAGGAATCATTGCTTTGGATTGTAGGGCGGGTGTTGCGGTGAGTCGTATACAGGTCGACGAATTGTCACATCGATTACGAACCACTCATTTTGCGCCGGGAGATGCCAGTGTGATGTATGGCGTGAAAGAAATGGCTATTGCTGAAACCCTTTGTCTTGGTCGATCAGACATTGAACATTTATTTGATGCTGCACGCGATAATTCAACGGTTTCACCTTCTGTACGCGCTAAGCTGCATTCTTGGTTGGCGGATTACTTGGCCTTGCACGAACATGATTTACCTGCTGCGCAGATGGAGTTGGATAAATCACTCGTCATCGCGCCGTATAATTCTAGCAATCGATTGAAGCGTGCGCAGCTGTCGTTTCTTCAAGGTCACCATGGGGAGGCGCTCAAAAGATTGGACGATCTAAAAAATGCAAATTTAAGTAAAACTGAGAGACAGACGATATACGAATTGCGGGCCTGCTTGGTCAGCCGCGATCCTGCGGTGAAATGTGCTGGAATATAAAATGCTATGGAAGAAAAACTTCGTATATCTGTAATTCTCCCAGCTAAGAATGAGGTACTGGGCTTGCCAGCCTGTTTGCAGGGTGTGCTTAATGTGTTGCCGGATGCGGAACTGATTGTTGTGGATGATGGATCAACGGATGGAACCGCCACCGTTGCTAGAAGTTACGGTGCACGTGTTATTTCTCACCCTTATCATAAAGGTAATGGTGCTGCCGTTAAAACAGGGGCGCGTAACGCTACTGGCGATGTATTGGTGTTTATGGATGCGGATGGTCAGCACCGGCCAGAAGACATACCTCGCTTGCTTGAGAAACTAGCCGAAGGTTACGACATGGTTGTTGGTGCAAGGGGCGCTGCTGATCAGGCTGGTGTCTCTAGGGGTGTTGCAAATGTTGTGTTTAATCGATTTTCTAGTTGGATGGTTAATAACAAAGTAGAAGACCTCACCTCAGGTTTTCGAGCCGTTAATGCGAAGAAATTTAAACGCTTCATTTATCTCTTACCAAACAGTTTTTCATACCCTACAACGATCACGATGAGTTTTTTTCGTGCGGGTTTTGGCGTTTCTTATGTTCCCGTAAACATGCCACCTAGAGTTGGCCGTAGCCACATTCGTCCGTTGAGTGATGGGGTACGCTTTTTACTCATCATCATCAAGATTGGTACGCTCTACTCGCCGCTGAAACTGTTTTTGCCGGTTAGCCTTGGGTTTTTTACGATAGGGCTTAGCTATTACCTCTACACCTTTCTGACGATGCACCGTTTTACGAACATGAGTGCACTCATGTTCATTGCGTCAATCTTAGTTTTTCTTATTGGTATTGTGTCAGAGCAGATTTCTGCGCTTATGTATCAAGACTCCGAGTCAGATCATTTAGGTGATGAAAATTTCCACAAGTGACCCATTACAGGTTCTTGTAGTGAGCTCCTCTTATCCGCGCTTAGCAGAGGATTGGAGGGGACGGTTCATCGCGGACCTTGTTGCTGCGTTGCCTGGCGAGGGTATTAGCGTTCGTTTGTGGGCCCCCCCGGGTCCTTTGCCTGTAGGAGTCACGGCGGCAACAACGTACGAAGAGAAGTCTTGGTTAGATTGCCTATCACAAGCTGGGGGAATAGCCAGCCGTTTGAGGGCCGGCTCTTTGGCTGGGCTGGGTTCAGCGTACGGCTTGTTGCGACGATTGTGGTGTGCTTATCGTCGTGAGTCAGTTGATGTGATTCACGTAAATTGGTTACAAAACGCACTGCCGCTCATTGGTACCCGCCATCCTGTTGTTATCGGCGTACTGGGCAGCGACTTCGGTCTGCTTCGGTTGCCGGGTATGGTGAGTATGTTGCGGGTGATGCTTTCTGGTCGACGTGCATTATTGGCCCCTAATGCGCCTTGGATGGTGCCGCGTCTGAACGAACTTTTCGGAGACATTGCTAAAGTGGAGGCTATTCCATTTGGTGTAGCACCAGCTTGGTTTTCTGTGGAGCGTAAGACTCAACATGTTGTCGCACCGTGGCTTGCAGTGACTCGTGTCACAAACGCTAAAATTGGGGATCTTTTTCGCTGGGGTGAGGGTTTGTTTGGGCCTCAACGACCACTGATATTATTGGGCCCTATGCAGGAAAAAATTTCGTTACCCGCTTGGGTAGATTATCGTGGACCAACATACCCTGATGCTTTGCGATGTGAATGGTTTCCGCAAGCAGCTGGCTTGATCACCTTGAGTAGGCACGATGAAGGACGACCGCAGGTATTGATTGAGGCCATGGCGGCAGGTTTGCCGGTTGTGGCATCAGATCTGCCAGCGCATCGTGACTTGGTGCGCAATGGCGCCAATGGTTGGCTCGTTGAGTCACGTGAAGCGCTAGCAGTAGCGCTTGATGACCTTTCACATCCCGTACGTAATAAACTTGCAGGGGTTGTTTCTCGAGATTACGCATTGAATGAGATTGGCGATTGGTCAAATACAGCTAAACGCTTTCGTGCAGCATACAGAGTGGTGCGTGAAAAATGATAGAGCAGCGAGTGCTGATCATAGGTGGCGGATTTCTTGGTAAAGCCCTGGCAGAAAGTCTGATTTTAAGAGGGGATCGTATAACGCTATTATCTCGGCATGGGGATCCTTCGACTTTACCTAGAGGCTCTGCGATTGTACGAGGCAGTCAAGAAAATAAAACTTTAATGGCTGAGCTTCTTCACGAACATACGACGGTGATCCACGCTGCTTGGGGTACAACGCCCAGCTCTAGTGCAGGCCATCCAGAAGTAGAGGGTTTGTTGGGGCTGATACCATTCCTGTCGTTTCTAGAAGTTCTGCAACGCTTTCCGGAGGTACGGCTTTTGTTTTTATCTTCTGGCGGAACCGTGTATGGAAACCCTGGCAGATTGCCTGTAACTGAAGACCAAACGCTACAACCACTCTCTTGTCATGGGGTAAGTAAGGTGGGGGCTGAGTCTTTTATCCAAGTAATGGAGGATGGCCGTAAGTGCCCATCGCTTATTCTTCGACCTTCTAATATTTATGGACCTGGACAGATACTTCGGAGTGGTTTTGGTGTTGTTCCACATTTACTGCACTGTGCGACAGAAAATGTAAGCTTTCACTTGCGTGGGGACGGCTTACAGGTACGCGACTACCTGTACATTGATGATTTTTTAGATGCGGTAAAGTGCTTGATGGAGTGTAATGTTAAGGGAACATTCAATTTGGGTAGTGGCTCTGGGACTTCACTACGCGAGTTAATCGAACTTGTTGAAAAAACGACCGGACGCTTAATACATGTCGAGCCACATCCCCCTAGTATCAGTGATGTAGACCGAGTAACTCTTGATATTCAGAAAATTTCGAACTTAACAGGTTGGACTCCTAATACTTCTTTAGTACAAGGAATTGTGCAAACTTGGCGTTGGTTCAAAGAATTTAATGCGGATGAAAAACAGAAGACTTAATTTAAGTGTTACTCGCACCGCACCACCACCCATTGCCACATCTATTTGCGCAGTTGTGGTGACGTTTTTTCCCGATCAAGCAATCAACGACCGTATTAAAATATTACTTCGCCAAGTAGGGCTGTTAATAATAATTGACAACACTCCCGAGAAGGATGTGACAGAACGATTTACTAAATTACAGGCGGAATTCGGTAACACTATCGACTTAATTAAGAACCCCATCAATATGGGTGTTTCAACGGCCTTAAATCAAGGATTACAGCGCGCGTTGAAATTAGGCTTTACTTGGATATTAACCCTTGATCAAGATACAAATTGCAACCCTGATATGATAAGGACGCTTCTGAATGTCTATGACAGGTGCGATGTAAAGCCATCAGTGATTGGTAGTAATTATTATGATCCACAGAGTAAAAAACTTAAAGTTGCTCAACATGGAGAGGATACGTTTTTAGTACAAAAGACAGTTATTACCTCGGGAAGCTTAGTGGATGCGGTCTTGGCGAGGGATATTGGTGGGTTTAGGGACGATTATTTTATTGACCAGCTAGATCATGAGTTTTGTTTGCGGGTAAGGGCTCATGGTGGGCGGGTTGTCATTAGTAGGAGTGCGGTTATGCAGCACAGTGTTGGTAGGCTGGGTGGAGTGCGCGTTCCTTGGACTATATTTGTTCTTCCGGACCACCCCCCTATACGTAAGTACTACATTGCTCGTAATACAGTAACCACCATAGCAGCTTATTGGCTTCAAGAGCCGATGTGGTGTGTGCGTCGAGGTTTGCGTTTGTTATTGGGGGCACTTTCTATGCTCCTCTTTGAAACTCAAGGCTTTATAAAGGTAACCGCATTTGTTTGCGGTATTACGGATGGTATTCGTGGGGAAATGGGGCCTTGTCGATATGGGTGGTTGTACCGAGTGTCGTAGATTTTCAGTTATTACATCCATGGTTTTTTTAAACGTGGAATCGGAGCTAGTGTCGGCCATTTGTCGCGTAACGTTAAGTTGGGGTTGTGAGAGGGATCATTGGCGATTTGTTTCTCCCAACGCCATCGCATGTAAGCAACTTCGTTGTTGAATCGCCTTTTTTTTTCTGGGGTATCTTCTGCCCCTCTGGTTGCTGACTCGTGATGGTAGAGTTCGGCAAAAGGGGTCCACAAATTACGATAGCCTCTCTCTTGAATCCTTAAGCAAAAATCTACGTCATTAAACGCAACGGGTAGGTTTATTTCGTCAAGACCGTACACTTCCTCATATACAGACTTTCTTACGACTAGGCAGGCAGCAGTGACAGCAGACAGATTTTGTACGAGCTTTGTTCGCATCATGTAGCCACAAGATTTGCGAGGCGCTCCTGCATATAAATGTCCTGCGCACCCCCCCATTCCCACCAGTACTCCGGCATGTTGGATTGTGTCGTTAGTGTAATAAAGCATTGCGCCTACAGCCCCAATTTCTGGCCGCATAGCGTGACTTACCATTTCGTCTAACCAATCGGTAGTGATGATTTCAACATCATTGTTCATGAGACAGAGAACATTGCCTACTGCCATTTTGCTTGCAAAATTATTGATTGCAGAATAATTAAAGTCATAATCATAATCAAAGATGCGAGCGACATCAGAGTGCTCTATTTGATGTAAATAGCTTAGTGTTTCGGCGTCATCAGACTGATTGTTTATAACCAAAATTTCATAATACGGATACAAAGTTTTTTCTTTGATACTTTCTATGCAGCGGCGTAACAAAGATAGTCCGTTACGTGTAGGTATGATGATGGAAACAACTGGCGCGGGCGAAGGAATCGAGTAATGTGTTCGAATCACCTTATCCTTGGTGATGGATATGTGACCGCTATAACCCGATTGTTCAAGTTGTTTGTTTAACATTTTAGCGGTTGCCGTTAATAAATTATGCTCTTTACCCGTTTTAGGTTCGGCAGATGGAGCAATCCGCTTGTGAAATAAAATATGAGGGATGTGATGTATAAGTGTAGATGGAATCGAGTGACCGATTTGTAACGCAAGTCCCCAAGCATCGTTATCTATATCGCTATTAAATCCGTCCAGTGAGCGCAAAATCTCAGCACGATAGAAACAAAGATTACCGACCACATTTTGTCCCCGCATAAGATCAGGATTCCAATCTGGTTTGAAATGTGGGTCAAAGCGTCTTCCAGTTTCAGTGATATTGTCTGAGTCACTGTAGATTAAATCAAGGTGTGGTTTTTCGCAAAGAGTGGCAGCTACCACATACAAAGCATGCGCTGTGATTTCATCACCAGCATCTAATATAGCTACGAACTTGCCACACGCTGCATTGACTACGTTATCCCAAGTGATTCCAGTTTCGGTGTCACTCTGGGTGGAAATCACTTTAATATACTTATCCTGAGTGATTTTCTTTCGTATAACCGAGTTCGCATACCATGTTGTAGCGTCTTTTCCGAAGAGCCAAATTTCCCAGTGCCCATATAATTGATTACTTACAGAATTGATTGTGCTGAGAAGCCATTCTTTGTGAGTATTTTCTACGTTTATAAAAATAGAAAAAAGAGGCCGTTCTTGCAGTGCAGAGATGTTGCGCTGAATCGCATGTATATCTGCCTCGCTTAACGTGCCATGCAGTTCAAGCCAATGCTCATAGGTAATGCTGGTAAAAGCAAACTCTGCGAAGGCTTGTGTGAATCCACGTAAACCTTGGCTACGAACAACTTGCCAAGCCGCGTACATAAGATTTAGACGGTTTTTATGTTTAGCGAATGCAAAAAATGCGTGAAGTAAAGCACTCCCTCCACGAGCAAAACGAACCCAGTTGGTTTTTAAGATGTTTCTTTCAAGGTTTTTAAAAGTCATTTCGTCAGGACTCACAGTCCTCTCATGCGCTCAAACACATTTCTCTTTAATAACCAGACGCTATTGATTGGTTTTAAGAAAACGTTCCAGAGGAGTCGTAAGGGTGCTGTAACCCGCCATGAAAAGGTGGTTTTGACCCTGAATACCTCTCTTTTTTCTTCTGCAATTTGATCATAAACAGTGAGTGGAGAGCCGCATAAGTAGGTTTTTTGTTTGGTGAGTGTGTCCAAAGGAACCAAGTCTTTGCCATCTTTGCTCGTACATTTTTGAAGAGCAGACTCCAACATACCAGCTATTTTAAATTCACTATTTTTAAGTTCAGAGTATCCCAAAGACTTAAGTACAAGATTTAATACTTCCCGAAAAGTAAGCGCGCCTATTTTTGGTGAAGGAGGGCAAATTGTGAGAGCATTTACAAATCCCCTAATCAGTACCCAACTCATCGGGATTGGGTTAACAGTGTGCCATTCAGTATCAATTAAAATTAAGTGATTTGATTTGTCTAATATGAAGTTGGCGGGAGTGGCATCTAGCCAATCTCCCGGTAGAACTCCTTTCACAGATTTTGTATGGAGTATTTCGATCCATGGTTTTGCCCACTCAGCGATTTCCAGTGCCCCGCCACCTCTTGCCATGATTGACTGTAACCCCGATGCGTACAAACGGCCAACAACATAATTTGTTTTTTGATTAGGGTGGTGTTGAAGGTGCATAGCACTAGGGGATGCTGTTGTTTGTTCTGGAAATAATTTTTTCTTCTGGACTGATACCTGTCCGTTTTCGCCTGACTGAAATACGGTTTCTGTTGCAAAGCAAGGTGCTCGTTCGGTGTTGTACATGTATGCGAGATAACTCTGAGTTGCCGCAGTTTTTTCGGTGTTTCTAGCAAGTACTAGAAATGAGTTTGCCAGTTCAGGTAATAGTCCGTTCCGAATGATTGCTTGCCAAGCCATATTTTCGTGAAAAACACGGCGTGTAATGAGTGAGTAATCTGTACTTATGCTTCGATATAGTAGGTCGGATACATTGAAGTTTGGGTGTCGTAGAGCTTCATTCGATAACACTAGAGTGGGTAATTTATAATCCGGAAAAGGGTAGTAGAAGGTTGTGCTAGTGAAGCCCACTGAGTTCAGCTTTATAGTTAAATCTTGTTTGCCAAGTGTAATCGGTGTGTCGGCGCCATATAGGTCGTAAATTCCAAAAAAAGGAATGCCAACATGGTCTTCCGTATACCCATTAAAGTACTTGAGACCGAGCTGGTTTTCTATCGCTAAAACAAGAACCCCGTCTTCCTTAAGAAAAGAACGAGCGAGTTCGAGACAGCATTTTACTGGGTCTGGTGCATCTATATATTTCGGAGCGTACTCTAAGACCCCAATTAGGGTGACGTAATCAAACTTTGTATCTACAACAAGCTCACTTAATGTTTCACAATATATTTGAACATTCTCCAAGTCGCGACAACGAGCCGCAGTAATTTTAGCTCTTCGCTGGCTTCCTTCAACAGCAGTGACTTTAGCGCCAGTCTCGCCCAGATAACGCGTGATGGATCCACACCCACAACCGATCTCTAAAACGTGATGTGATTGGTTAATGTTGATGGGGCGTAAAAGATTGTGGCGCGAAAGGCTCAGGTGATATTCGCTAGGCCAATCTCGTATAGAGTCAATTAATTCTTGCGATGTTGAGGAAACGTCTTGTGCATTTTTTAGTATCGAAAAAAGATATTCTTCTTGCTCATCACCGTCGGAATAGCGTAGAGATTGTTGCTCAGCCCTATGCCAAAACTTGGCGGTTTCATCAAAGATGTATCGAGGATTTGTCATAAAGGTTTGAATAATCTATGGAAGTAAATTGCCAGTTTTTCCAATATGCTCTTTTTCGTAAGATTTTTTTGCATCCGTGGAATCCCAATTCCTGAGATTCGTTCCACTAAATATTCTTTGTAAAACTTATTTGAATCAAAGTTATGCAAGGAGTTCTGTTGTTTAAGAAAATTGTGACTTATCTGAATTTCGTCGTAATGAGTATGCCAGCCCAAGATATTTCTTTCTTCAGCATTGAACCTAAGCTTTCGTTCTAAGAGTATTTTTTTCTCACCGTGGAACTGAGAGCGCACAGGGTAATGTCGTAGCAAAAACTTATACGGGAAAACTTTCCTACCTGTAAAGCTAGCATCGTGCCCTCCTGTTTCGGCTAGTGAGATTTTTTGGCCCAAATTTTTCCACGCCTTTATTTGTTGGAAATGTCCGGGGCGCTCACCAAAACTCCAATATTTAAAGTGGGTTCCAAGGCGAGAGCCAGACTGAAAAGAGTTGTCGATAGGTTCAAAATTAATGACCGTGTGATCAATGGCATTAAAACCAAGATTGTCGACATGATATATAGCGTCGCGGAGGGGTGTTTCAAGCCAGGGCGACTCTCTTATTTCATCAACATCGTGGTGGATAAACCAGTCAGCCACAGTTTGATTGGACAAAGTCTCTACCCGTTCTAGCAATGCTCTCCAGTCGTAAGTGCCCGTAGCTCCTCCAATCGGAAACTGCTCAATTCCAATGACCCCCTTCCCAAGCAAGTGCTCAATCAAGTTAATGCTGTTGTCGGTCGACCAATTGTCTATGACGTATACCTCAACCCCCCCACGTATTAGACGATTTACAGACTCTAGAACAATATCTTCTTCGTTGTATATGGTCATGAAGGCAACAACCCTGAAGCTTTCAGGCGCCCTGCCTTTTGGGTGTTGGATGGGGAGACCATGCACGATGGACATGATTGATTTTTTCTCAAAATCGCGATTGTTATTGAACGTTAAACCCAGAAACGCAATGTTGAAAGAAAACTCTTTTAGCAGTTTAGAAAACTCGCTTAAGCTCCATTCACGTACATGTGAGTGATTTGCAGGAGGGCCACAATCGTCATAGCCACGCACTAAATCACGCTCCGGTGTCGTTACAATTGCAACAGGCGCGTATTGAAGACAGTTTTCCAATGTTTTTAGCAATCCATTGGGATTGCACAGATGCTCTATAACATCTGAACAGACGATTAAAGTTTTACTTAAAACATGTTTTGGTAGCAGTGCTGGATGTGCCTGTTCTAGATCCAGCTCCAGCCATTCAACGAAAGGATAATGTGTTCGGCAGTATGCAATATTGGAGCCAAAGTCCACTCCTACTAGAGCAAAATCTGGATGCAGCTTGGATAGCTCATAGCCCCGTCCACACCCAATGTCGAGAACATGACTGCAATTGAATTTTTTGGCAAGAAATGCAACTAATGCGTAGACGTCTGGTTGATGAATAACATCATGCACTTCAACCAGTGAAACTTCGCAAGAAATTGCGGCCTCTCTTGATTGATAGCCTGCTTTAATGTGGAAATTGTCCAAAGATCTGCGCTTGTCAGAGTCCATGTTCTAGGGTTATTCCAATAGGCGGGGAAAAAACACCATGGCGATACTTCCCCATAACTTCAAACTCAAGATAGTCAGCGCGATGATCATGGGCTACAGGACTACCATCAATGGCAAAGCCTTGAGAGCCTGTCGATAATAGATATTGACCTGGATTAAGGAGAATAGGAAGTTGAAAAACAATTGTTACAATTTGGTCAATCTGAGTTGGTGCTAAAGGGATATTTTCAATGAGGGTATTGGTGCCGAGTAATACGAGGCCCTTTAGATCTTTGATTACATAAGCAACAGAAGGACGAAGATTCTCGTGGTTACAGAGGAGTCGAATCTTTATTTGACATTCATCTCCGTATTGAAATAATTGAGTTGGACTATTATCAACCGTGAACAAGCCCGCCTCTATAATTTCAGTTTCCTTTGAGCCATAGCGATTTTCATCTTTGTTGATATGAAATAAAGATGACCATAAGAAATGACTACTAGCAGCTGTAGTACGATTTAGTGCTGACGGCGGGGTTTGGGTTGTAAGTAGTTTTCGATATATGTTTACAGCGGTATTGGGGGTTTCTGATACAACGAGTGCGCCTTTATCTAGAAGGATCACTCGTTCGCAGTATGTTGTAATTAGGTCGAAATTGTGGGAAACAAGCAGGATAGTTACTTCCTGCAGCTTAAGCTGCCTGAGTTTTTCAAAACACTTTGCTTGGAATTGAGCATCGCCTACCCCTAGCGCTTCGTCTACGATCAAAATTCTTGGTTCGACATGAATTGCAACTGAAAAAGCCAACCTTACAAACATGCCGCTCGAATAGGTTCTAACGGGCTGATCTATAAATTCACCGATATCCGCAAACTGTTCAATTTTAGCGAATATGTTATTTATTTTTTCGCGAGATAAGCCAAGTATCATGCCTTGGAAATAAACATTTTCACGGCCTGTGAACTCTGGATTAAATCCTGCTCCCAATTCTAGCAAAGCAGAAATACGTCCGTTTGTCCGAACGGATCCTTCTGAAGGTTTGATGATGCCGCAAATCGCTTGAAGCAAAGTGCTTTTTCCTGAGCCATTGCGACCTATGATACCTATCGTTTCGCCTCTACCAACATCAAATGAGATGTTTTTTAATGCAGTAAAGTTTTTATGAAAGCGATGCATTCCAAGGGTGATGGCTTGTTTAATCCGATCCCCTGGATGCTTGAATATCCGGTATGTTTTGGTCACATTACGAACCGAAATAACAATGTCATCAGAGGGCATCTGCAAATTCCTCGCGAGCATGTTGGAAGAATGCATTACCAAGCATGGCTGCAGCTAAGCCAACACCGAGTGCGGCCGTCCAATGACTCCACGCGATAGGCAATCCGATAGTGGCAGCTCGACTGGCTTCTATGATTGCGCCTAATGGATTGTATTGGTAGAGAGGGCGTAACACTTCGGGCACGGCGCTAACCGGATAGAACACAGGTGAAAGGAACAATAGCATTTGAGTAAATATGGGTACGATTTGCGTCATGTCCTTAATAAAAACTCCCCATGCTGCGAGAAACCAAGCTAGACCCAAGGCAAGTAGTACAGTGGGTATCAAAAGCAAAGGAATGAGCAAGAACTGAATGTGAAAGTTTCCTGTCCAAATAAGTGCGATAGCGAGTATGAGAAGGTTGAATGCCGCATGAATCAAGGAAGCTCCTAGGGGAACCAGTGGCAATATCTCTACAGGGAATATAATTTTTTTTACGAAACTAGGGTAACCGCGCACTGCTGAGGGGGCACGTGAGATGGTTTCAGAAAACAAATTAAATACAATCAAACCCATATAGAGCGTCAGCCAGAAAGGGATTTCCTCGTATTGTTGCGCCCCGCGTGCTTGAAAGATTTTGCCAAACACAAAAGCAAAGATCCCGAGCATGAGTAATGGGCTAAGAAACATCCAAGCTACGCCAAACATTGCACCGCGATAACGGAGGAGCACATCTCGTTTAATGAGTTGCCCTAATAGCGCGCGGTGTCCGATGAGGCGTGTGAGCACAGAAAGCGGGTTCAAGAGTTCAAGTTTCATGGATGCTGGTCTTGTTGTATATAGATACCCACAGTCCGTTTGATGAAAATTATTAAATACATTCTACGCTTACCTTGCGCTATTTAAACAAGGTTGGATCTATTGCCGCACGTAATGATACGTGTCGCACATGTGTTTCGTTCTGTAGTTGGCAGGTGAACCACCATAAGGCGCTTTTTTCGAACTCCCAGTTTGCTTCGACGCCGGAGAGAAGGAATGCGGCGGCGCGACCCAATGAGGGCTGGTGACCCACTAAGATTATAGTATCACCGTGATTGCCAAGTTGAGTTGGCCATCCAGCAGCTGAAAGCACATCGCTTGCTGTTGCATCCGTGAAAAGTTGATGTGATTCCTCGATAGGCAAACTTAATGTTTGAGCGGTTTGTAAGGTCCTTATGGCAGGACTAGAGATTACACGCACATTGTCTGCCAATCGTTTTCTTAACCATTGTGCTGTACGTTGTGCTTGTAACATTCCTTTTGGAGTGAGTTTTCGTTGGGTATCTGGCGTTCCAAACTCAGCTTCAGCATGTCGCCAAAGTATGAGGTTGAAGGCATTATCTGGAGCTGCCATGCTTGTGTTCAATTTGTGCTCCGATAAATTGAGTTAGATGAGGGGGTGTGGTAAAAATGCGCAGAAGGTTTTTTTGGTTTAGGCGCTTCTTTAGAGGTACGATTCAAAAGTCAGTCTAATTGTTAGTAGGGGAAACGAAATGCTGTTTAGTTGGCTGGATGCAAGCGAGGCAAAGAAATTCGGCTTATTTTTAGCTGAATTTTATATGAAAAGAGTTGTTCTGGATGCGAAGAACAGAAAGCCATTTTCTTTGGCCAAACGCCAAGAAGTTGAAAATAAAATCATGCAACAACTGGCCCGATTCAAGCTTGAGCACAAGTTAAATTTTTACAAAAAAGCTCAACTAGGCAATGCTTTTAAGTGGGCTTTAAAAGATGCTGGGTATGATCCACAATACGTGGATCAGTTCACTGCGGCACTCATGATAACGCTTAGATAACTAAAGGGATGAAGTTTTGCTATGTCTATTATCACTAGTTTTTTTAAAAAAAATACCACGTTTATTGCAGGCCTCTCAAAAGTAGAACATCTGGATGTTAGTACCCCTATCTTTGGCATGAAACGGGTATTGAACGTAGGTGGTAATAGTAAAAAAATACCTATTCCAAGTCAGTACGACGGATGGGATCATGTACTTCTAGATATTGATCCAACTGGCAATCCCGATGTAGTGTGTGACGCACGGGATTTGGAGACCTTACCTGCAGGTACATACGATTCTATTTATTGTTCGCACAATCTTGAGCATTACTTTAAACATGATGTCAGAAACGTCCTTGCTGGGTTTATCCACGTACTGAAAGAAGAGGGTTTTGTTTTTATCAAAGTTCCTGATATGGGAGAGGTTTTTCGTGTGATGGTAGAACGGAATATGGATATAGACGATTTTTTGTATGAGTCACCTTCTGGCCCTATAGCAATTAGTGATGTGATTTATGGTTATGGTGTAGAAATTGAAACTAGCGGTAATGATTTTTATGCACATAAGACAGGTTTCACACAGAAATCGCTAACAGCGGCGCTGGAAAATGTAGGGTTTTCATATATATTTACTTCAGTTGGTGATTTGGAAATTAAAGCGATTGCCTTTAAGACAAAGCCTAGTGATGCTGCGAAAGCAATGTTTAGTATTGTATAACCTTGTTATGTAGGGTGCTTCAAAGCTAACTAATCCCGATAGGGGTTGGCATCAATGACGTCAATAAAGTCGCCCGTATTTGCATCCAGAATAGCCGCCATAAAGTCCATTCGACCCCGCAGAGGAACAAACACAAAGTCTTCCTGAGGTTGTTTTCGATCACGCAAAAATTTAGAGACGCTCTCAGAGTTTGAAGCATGGAGCTCACGTAACCTAGATAGCGGTTGAGCTAACTTTAAAATTTCTAGGCGACGTTCTGCATAATCTACATAGAGTTTTGGAAACTGATCTATGTCTAGACCAGCAACTGCCAAGAACTTTAGTTCATTTTTTTCTTTTTCATCATGAGGCATATTTGCTGCTACGACTACAGGCCCTAACAAAGGGCGTTTTCTCCATTCAGGTTTGGGCGCTTTTTCTAAATCCACATCTTTTAAGTCCATGCCCGAAGCTACCCGAAACTGGTCGACCGTAAATACGGTAAAAACGGGACGCGACTGAAACAAGATGGAGGCGCCATAAAGGAATGCCACAAGCTGTAACAATACAATCGCGGCCAAATCGAATTTCAGGTGCTTTTTCCCAGATTTAAACACTGCCAAAGTCAGTAGTGGCCCAAGGCAAACATCGACAGCGAACAGCAGGAATATCAGTTTTCCACCGCCCATTAGTTTGAAATAAGCGCCGGGGTACCATACAAAAAGCATCGCAATTAGTATTGTGGAAGCAATAATGACGCTTGCCACTAGGTGCATACCAGCTGCTTGGAGTCTTGTGATTCCTTGGGTTATTTTTGGCATAACTTCATTTCTTGAAAAATAACGTTTGGGTTGGGATAATCAACACAATAATTGTATCCATAAATCAAATTTCATGACAAGGAGAAGTGGTGTGCTGTAGCCAGCATGAGTGAATGTTATGCTCCCCGTTGAATTTTTTGGAATACCAGCTGTCAATCAAAAATGTTTGCCACTACTTTTCGACTACTATCTTTTATTCTTGTTTTTAGTATTTGGATACCCTTTTCCTCGGCAGGCTCTCTTTCTTGTGCAGATGGTCAGCCGACAAGAGTTCTAGCCTTGGTGGATGTGATCCATCATTCTCTATGTAACAACCCCCAAACCCGTGAAGCATGGGCAAATGCGCGGTATCAGGCGGCGCAGGTTGGTGTGGCTGAGAGTGCTTATTTGCCTTCACTGAACTTATCAGGTTCAGTTAGCCGAAATCAGAGCGGCGCTGTTGCGGAGCGATATAACCAGACATCGGCTACTTTATCGTTGAGTTATTTACTGACCGATTTTGGCGGGCGCGATGCTGCATTAGAAAGCGCCAGGCAGGTGATGTTTGCTGCTAATGCCACTGAAAACGCCACGCTGCAAGCCGTTTATTTTTCTGCTGTCCAAGCTTATTTTCGTTGGTATGCCGCGCAGGCTGTATTAGTTGCAGCACATGAAGCGGAGCGGGCGAGTTTGGAAAGTTTTAAAGCAGCCAATGCGCGCTATCTGGTGGGTGTGGCGACGCCTGCTGACAAGCTGCAAGCGCAGACAGCGGCTTCTCAGGCTACGCTCACGCGCATTCGCGCAGAGGGTGACCTGAAAGCCGCGCAGGGAGTGCTTGCTACGGTGATGGGGTTTGATGCAAATCAAGCTTTGAATATGGCGCCGCCACCCGATTTGAATTCAAGTGTGAGTTCAAGCAAAAACGCAGGTGTGGGTGCAAATTTAAATTCAAATTCGAATTTAAATGCATTGCCGAGTTTGCAATTTGAGGATGATGTTAATCGGCTGATCAACGAAGCAAAGCGTACTCGTCCAGACTTGGTCGCAGGTGAAGCTCAGGTGCTCGCCGCTGAAGCAGGTATTTCTTCAGCACGGGCGGCTGGTCGGCCCAGCGTTTCTTTGTTTGCCAATCGTAATTTTTCGGATACGAGTGTGTCTGACACGAATCGGAGTACGGCGGTCGGTGTTTCTGTGAACATTCCACTTTTTTCGGGTTTTAGCACTACGTACCGGGTGCGTGCGGCCGAAGCGCAACTTGAAACGAAAAGGGCGCAGCGAGACAAGTTGGCCCAGCAAGTGAGTTTAGATGTATGGCAAGCTTATTATGCGTTGCTCACAGAAGGCCAGGCGGTGCGGGCCTCCAAGGATCTACTAGCCAGTGCCGATCAATCTGCGAAGGTTGCTTTTGGGCGCTACAAAGCCGGTGTGGGTGGGATTTTGGATGTGTTGAACGCACAAAGTGCGTTAGCTAATGCGCGTCAGCAAGAGATTCAGTCTGCGTATAGCTGGCGTATCGCGAGAGTTGCCTTGGCGCAAGCAGTAGGGCGACTCGAATTGAGCTTGCTGACTCCGACAAATCAATCTGGTGAGTTGGGTGAAATGGGTGAGTTGGGTGAAATAAGTACGCCATCGATACCCACCCTGCCGACCCTCCCTCCCAATAAATCTCACATAGAAACAGTTCCCAAGGAATAACCCCAATGAATCTACGTAAATGGGTGCTCAGTAAATACGGCGTGATAGCAGCGGTTTTGTTAGTTGTTTTGGCGGGTGCGATTTATTGGGCCAATGGCCGCTCAGCCGATGCCGAGACGCGCTACCGCACACAAACTGTAGAGCGCGGTGATTTGACCCAGATGGCTTCTGCTAACGGCACGCTCAATCCTGTGGTTCTGGTGAGCGTGGGAACTCAAGTTTCTGGCACGGTAAAGAAGTGGTATGCCGATTTTAATGATCACGTGAAAGCCGGCCAGGTCTTACTAGAGCTGGATCCTTCGCTGTACCGCGCCCAGAGCAAGCAGAGTGAGGCGAACCTACGTAATGTATTAGGCCAGCGCAAACTAGCGGAGGCAAATGAAGCGCGCGCACGTGAGTTGTTTCGTCAGGAATACGTGTCCCGCCAAGAACTCGACACGAGTGTACAAGCCCTTGAGGCGGCGCGATCACAAGTGGCCTTGGTCGAAGCGCAACTGGAAAAAGACCGAATTAATCTGGGTTACTCGGTGATTCGCTCGCCGGTATCGGGTGTGGTGGTGTCGCGTGAAGTGGACGTGGGACAAACCGTGGCGGCGAGTTTTCAGACGCCAACGTTATTCAAGATCGCCCAAGACTTAAGCAAGATGCAAATTGATTCCAGCTATGCCGAAGCGGACGTAGGCAATATCCGTGTGGATCAGCCGGTGATGTTTCGTGTTGATGCTTTTCCAAACCGTAGCTTTCGCGGTGTGGTGCGCCAGGTTAGATTAAACCCCACCACGCAGCAAAGCGTAGTGACATATAACGTCGTCGTCGCGGTCGATAACCCCGAGCAGATTCTCCTGCCGGGTATGACGGCTTACGTCAATATTGAGGTGGCCACGCGCAAGGCGGTACTGATGGTGCCCAATGCAGCTTTGCGTTTTCGCCCCGCTGATTTGCGAAAAGAAGGCGCTAATAAAGGTGGCAAAGAAGTTAGAGGCAAGGAAACTGGCAGCAAACCCCAGGATAGAAATGAAAAAGCGGATGTAACAACGGGGACCGTTTATGTGCTGGAGAACGGAAAACCCAAGCCGCTGGGTGTTGTTATTGGCATTACCGATAACCGTTTTGCCGAAGTCGTGAGTGGTGAGCTTAAAGAGGGAAATAAGGTGATTGTGGAAGACAAACAGCCACCGGTAAAAGCCCCGTCTTCTGGCCCAAGACTGTTCTAGTATGAGCGAGCTTTCTGCATCTACTTCTACAGCTAGTTCTGCACCTAGTTCGGTATCTGCGACGCTTTGCCCTGTCATCCATATTCAGAATCTTTACAAGGAATATGTGACTGATGCCGGTGCAGTGCCGGTGCTACATGAAGTAGCGCTGACGGTGATGCCAGGAGAATTTGTGGCGATCATGGGCGCTTCTGGCTCGGGAAAATCAACCTTAATGAATATCTTGGGTTGCTTGGATATTCCGACTCGCGGTACTTACCAATTGAATGGGCGCGAGGTGGGCGCGCAAACGGCGGACGAGTTAGCGCATTTACGGAATGAAGTGATTGGTTTTGTATTCCAAGGATTTAATCTATTACCCCGAGCTAGCTTAGAAGCCAATGTGGCATTGCCTTTAATTTACCGTGGGACAGATCAAACGGAGCGTCTTACGCGCGCGCAGGAAATGCTGGAGAAAGTAGGATTAGCGGCGCATCGGCTTTCACGCCCCAATCAGATTTCGGGGGGTCAGCAACAGCGCGTGGCCATTGCGCGCGCCTTGGTGAATCGCCCCGCGTTGATTTTGGCTGATGAACCTACGGGCAACTTGGACACGCATACCAGCCAAGAAATCATGGCGCTATTTACAGAGCTGAATGTGCGTGAAGGTATCACCATTGTGTTAGTGACGCATGAATTGGATATAGCCGCCTACGCGCGTCGTTTGGTGCGTTTGGCGGATGGTCATGTTGTTTATGATGGGCCTGTTCAGTCTATCTCGCCTGCTTCACTGCCTGCCTCACTCAGCCCAGATGCGCATGGAGCTACCGCATGATTGGGGCCATGCTCAGCGAAGCATGGGTGGCGATGGGCGCGAATCGCTTGCGTACTTTTCTCACCATGTTGGGTATGGTCATTGGCGTGGGTGCGGTGATTCTGATGTTGGCCATTGGCCAAGGTGCGCAGAAACAAGTGCAAGATTCCATTGCCTCCATGGGCAGTAATTTGTTCATTGTGTTGTCAGGTTCGGCGACTTCAGGCGGTGTGCGGACAGGGGGGGGCGGTACGCCGACCCTGACCTTGACAGACGCCCAAGCTATCGAAGAACTGCCTTCAGTAACAGCCGCTGCGCCTTCTCAGCCTGGTAATGCGCAGATGGTGTACGGCCCTAACAATTGGAATGCACCGGTAACGGGGACGACGCCGAGTCACCTCACGGTGCGGGGCTGGTCACTTTCGGCGGGCTTTCCATTTACAGACTCAGATGTCCGCGCAGCCACACGGGTCGCGCTTCTTGGGCAGACGGTGGTTGAAAATCTTTTTGGCCGCGAAGACCCGATTGGGAAAACTATACGGATTCGCAATAGTCCTTATGTCGTATTGGGTGTGTTGGCCGCAAAGGGACAAAGTTTAGATGGGCGGGATCAAGACGATACGGTGTTGATCCCCGTCACCACGGCGCAGCGTAAGTTATTTGGCTCCCAGTTTGGCGGCACGGTTCGCTTTATTATGGTGCAGGCGGAATCGGCTGATGCGATGCCAGCAGTAGAGAAATCGATGACAGAGTTGTTGCGGCAACGTCACCGCATTCGTGACGGGGCGGATAACGATTTCTTTGTACGCAACTTGACCGCGGTGGCGAATACAGCCGCAGAAACCACAAAGGTCATGTCTTTAATGTTGGGTGCGATTGCCTCTGTTTCATTGCTGGTGGGCGGTATCGGCATTATGAATATCATGCTGGTTTCAGTGACGGAAAGAACACGAGAAATAGGGATTCGTATGGCGATTGGCGCACGTCAAAGAGACATTCTTCTGCAATTTCTCCTTGAGGCAATTATTATTTCCGTAGTGGGTTGCTTAATTGGCGTGCTGCTTGGCGTAGGTGGGGCCATGCTGGTCCACCTCATTACCGGAATGGTGATTGTGGTGACCTTGAGTTCGGTGTTAATGGCTTTTGCAGTTGCCGCTTCGGTGGGAGTTTTCTTTGGGTATTACCCTGCTAAAAAAGCAGCGACCATGCGGCCTATTGATGCGTTGCGTTATCAGTAGATTTGCTCAACTTTATTCAACCGCTGTTACTCCGGCACTTTTATTTCACCGCTTTGCTCCACCGCTTCAATCCACAACTCGGCGCGCAAAGTTGAGTGGCCCCGTCGAGCGTGTCGTGATGAACTCAATGATTTGGCTAGAAGACAGCGGTAGCGAATAGAGAAAGCCTTGAATGCCAATGCAACTTGTTTCCCGTATGCGCACAGCTTGTGATTGGGTTTCTATCCCCTCAACAAAAATCACGCAATTTAACGACAACACCATTTCAACGGCGTGGCGGAAAAACTGAAAAGCTTGCTCCGAGGTGTCGATTTGCTGAATTAAGTTGCCATCAAATTTTATGATATCGGCCTCAACTAATTTGAGTCGCCCGAGAGAAGATTGTCCGGCCCCAAAGTCATCCACTGCTATGCGGAATCCCAGCTTGCGAAAGGCGGCGAGTGATTGATGCATTTGCTTAGAATCAGTGGCTGCGGCGGTTTCGGTAATCTCCAAAATGAAGTCCTGCGGTGTGAGATGTTTGCGTTGAATAAACTCTGAGAACTGAGTAACAAATGACGCGTCGCTGAGTTGTAATGCAGACAGGTTTAAAGAGATCGGAAAGTGGGGCAAGCGCATGTCACGCCACGCAAGTACATCACGGCAAATACTTTCTAACACCAGCCAGCCGAGCCGATAAATAAGTCCAGTTGCCTCGGCGAGTTGTACAGCATCTAAAGTAGGAACGGCTCGCCCTTCGCTGTCTTTCAAACGTAGCAGCGCTTCACAGGCGAGAACACGCTGGCCATCGGGTTCCATAATAGGTTGATACACGATATCAACGACGCCGTTTTCAACTGCATTGCGCACCGCACTTTCAATCCAGAACTCGTGGCGAACATGCACACCCAATGTGTCCGCGTAAGTCACTATGCTGCCACTGCCGCGTCGCTTGGCCGCAACCACGGCAATAAAAGCTTGACCGATAGCATCTTCAATATTGAGGTGTCCGACAGGGCTGATGCCGATACAGGCATCAATGCGAATCTCAGCTGTGTCGATAATGATGGGTTTGCGGATGGTTTCTTGGATACGTCGTGCCAAGGCTAAGGGATCGGGCGCGAACTTTGCATTAGCGGCGACTACAAGGCCCCCACCGCCGTGGCGTGAAGCCATGCAGCCAGGCTCAATATAAGCACTTAGGCGTGCGCCAATTTCTTCTAGAACGCGATCACCAAAGGCATGGCCGAATGAGCTATTGATACGCCGAAATCGATCCAGGTTGATGGCGAAGAAAAAATCAGCATTTAGCTCAAGCTCAGGGGAATGCTGATTGTTGAGAGTTAACCGTGCTTGTAAGGCACGGCGATTGGGAAGGCCGGTTAATGAGTCGAAATAGGCGAGGCGGTGCATACGCCATAAACCTTTTTGTAGGTTTTCTGTAATAAGACGAATAGCGATACTGGTGCCGGTCATGATCACAATCATGTCCATTAAATCTCGGCGGGTTGTGTATTCACGGAACAGCGTTTGTCGCACGCCATAAATCTCGGCAAAATAAAGCGCGATGATGGTGAGGATGGACGTAATTGCCAATGCCATGTATTGCCAACGGTTGAGTACCAAGCTGGCAATCAAAATACTGACCGGAAAGGCCGTCATGGCTACATCACGAATCCCTTCACGGCTTAGGGAAACTGTGAGCGTGAGTGCAATAAGAAGTATCCAAGTTAAAGCGGCCGCGCGGCGTGTGGCGGGGACATGAGGATTGAAAGAGAATGCGATCCATCCAAATGCAGCAGCACCCAGAAAATGCACGCAACTGATTAGGTAAGAGCCGTGAAAAAAGGTATGTAGCGTCGATAGTGCGAGTATGGCTGCACCCACTTGACCTATAGAGCGGACTAAGGCGCTCAGCGTCGAAGTGTCTAACGGAGGAATCCATGCATCGGTATTGCTTGGCGAATCCTTAGGCGCGATGCGCATAAATACAGCCTCCTAGTTCGCCACTCAAACTCGGTTTTAAATCTTTCTTTAGATGCAAGCGCTCAATTAACTTTCTATACAAAAGTTATAGCTTAAGCCTAGCATCCCCCCACATCTTGAACAACCAAAAAACACACCTATACAGAAACAGGCTAAGTCTTGTAACATTGTCAGCTACCCGTTTTAATTCCATTTACATCCTTACGAATCTATTGATTGATGCAATCCATCCGCTTTCCCAACAGAAGTCGCCTAACCCAAGTGTTTTTATCCGCTACGCCTTGGTTGATCATTCTCGGTCTGCTTTGGGCGGGTTTGTTTATCAAACCACAGCCGGTGGGCTTTACAGTACAACCGCCTCCTATTGAAAGGAGTGATGCGTTTTACGGCATTGCCGTCCCATTACTAAAGTCGCCCGCTAAAACTCTGTGGATGGTGGGGAACAATGGCAAAGTCGTGAGAAGCGAAGACGAGGGAGCGCATTGGATCGTGCAACAGTCGCCCACCAAATCACACCTGCAAGACATTGCCACTTGGGACGCGGAGCATGCTATTGCGGTAGGAAATAACGGAACGGTGATTGTTACAAGCGATGCAGGTAAAACTTGGAAAGAAGTGTCAGCGCCGCTTTCTAAAATATCGAACAAATTATTGAAGGTGAAAACGCTCCAAGGCGGACGGGCGTGGGCGGTAGGCGAAATGAGTGCTGTATTAGAGAGCAATGATTATGGACTTACCTGGCAACGGCGACGGGACGAACAAGATGTGGCTTGGAACGACATTGCCTTTATGGATGCGAGCAATGGCTGGATAGTGGGTGAAACGGGGCGCATGTTACACACCAAAAATGGGGGAGAGTCTTGGGAGTTGATACAAAGCCCGGTGAAAAGTAGCTTGATGAGCGTGGCCTTCCGTGATGCGGAGAATGGCGTGGTTGTTGGCTTGGAGGGCGTCATCTTAGTGACCCGAGATGGGGGTAAAACATGGCTGCATCAGCCTAGAGCAAAGCGCCTTATCGAGGACGTTGCGGGCGCAGGAAAAACTGGTGCTGAAAAAAATAGTTCAAGTGAGGGGGATGTGCCTACACGTGCGCGTACTGTTGAAGAAGCCGGTGAGCATCTCTTAGATGTGATTTGGGACGAAGTGCGTGGTGTGTGGGTAGCCGTAGGTAATCAAGGCGTTTGGGTGCGTAGTGACAAAGACGCTGAGCAATGGATGGCCGGCAGTATTGATCCTCGTGATCTTGCTTGGCACACACGCATTGTGGCGGCAAACGGGCGCTATTATTTAGCGGGCGCTCGATCTGGTATTTGGGGTGAAACTTGGCAAGCCTTCGCAAATAAATAAGATATGAAAATGACTGCAACTAATTGGGTGGATAAATTCGCGACATTTTGTATCCGTCGTCGTACATGGGTCGTTTCTGTTTTAGCCGCCGCGACGGCGGTGCTGACTTACTTTGCGGTTCATGTTGAGGTGAAGACAGTCTTTGCAGACATGTTGCCTTCCTCGCATGCCTATGTGAAAACGCACGAACGCTTTAAAGATACGTTTGGTGGTTCTAACATCGTCACCATTATGGTGGAGGTGGGTGACAACGATAAAGGCGATGTTTTCCAGCTCCCTGTGTTGGATAAGGTGCGAACCTTAACGCTGGAAATGCGCAAGATATCTGCCGTTAATCCTTATCAAATTATTTCTTTGGCTTCGAAAAAACTTAAAGAAATAAAAGCGTCCACAGATGGGGTGGAAACGCGGCCGTTAATGTGGCCAGATTTGCCTAAGAACGAAGCAGAGTTAGCGTCGCTACGTGACGCCGTGCTGCGCAACCCCCTTGTTTATGGCACTTACGTGTCAGCCGATTTAAAAGCTACTTTGATCACCGTAGATTTTCATGATCACTTAGTGGATTACAGCACCGTCTTCAAAGAGATCAATCAACTGGTCGACCAGGTTCGAGACGACAAGGTGAAAATTCGTGTGGTGGGCGACCCTATTTTATATGGTTGGGTTAATCACTTTTTGCCAGAAACAATGAACTTGGTTTTGGCAACGATCTTGTTGGTAGTCACCTTGTTGTTTGTATTCACACGTACTTGGCGCAACACTTTGCTGCCCTTGTTAGCGGGTTTGGTGAGTGCGGTTTGGGCTTTGGGTTTTATCAAAATTCTGGGTATTAACTTCGAGCCTCTGGTCATTGTGGTCGCCGTTTTAATTAGCGCACGAGCCGTTTCTCACTCTGTACAGATTGTGAATCGCTTTGATGAGGAAGCGGAGTCTATTGCAGCGGGCAAACAAAATTGCGAGGAAGCCGCGCGGCTAGCGCTTTCCGATATGTTCCGTCCGGGCATGTTAGGCGTTATTGCGGATGCAGGGTGTATGGCGGTCGTGGCCTTAAGCCCCATTCCCTTGTTGCAGAAATTGACGATTTTGTCGGTGGTGTGGGTATTCACCTTGTCGATTAGCGCGGTAGTACTGACGCCCGTTTTGCTGTCTTGGGGCCGCCATCCAAAAGGATTTGCTCACCCGCTTAACCTTACGCCTTTGTTGCATCGGTTTTTAAGCATGTGCGTGTGGATCGTAACCAGCCGCGCTCGCTATGTTGTGTTGGCAGTCGCGGCATGTGTTTTTGTGGTGTCGGGTTTGTATGCGTTTAAATTGAAAATTGGAGACGCCAACCCGGGGTCTCCCGTTCTTTGGCCGGATGCGACGTACAACAAAGATTCCGCTGCAATCAACGCCAAGTTTCAAGGTGTAGATCGAATGTTTGTGGTGGTGGGAGGTGATGCTGAGAGCGGAACCCGTGGCCTGTTGAAAAAAACCGAAGTGCTGGAGAACATGAATCGCTTTCAGCGTTTCATGAGCGCCCAACCTGAGATTGGCGCGACTTTATCCATTGCTGACGTCGTGCCTGCCATTAACCGCATCATGCATGAAGGAAATCCACGATATCAGGAGTTGGGTGCTAGCGAGACAGTCAATGGTTCGTTGATGTTCTTGTTTGAGTCGGTGTCAGAGCCGGGCGATATGGACCGTTTGGTTGATAACCAATATGAAAATGGATCGATCACCTTGTTTTTCCGGGATCGCAAAGGTGAAACCATTCGTACCGCTGTTGCCCGTATTAAAGAGTTTGTGGAAAAAAATCCGCTCACTGAAGGAAGCTACCAATTAGCGGGCGGTGTAGTAGGTGTGATGGCGGCAGTAAATGAAATTATTTTATCTGGTCAGATAGAGGCGATTGCTTTAGCGCTAGTGGTGCTGGTCGTGCTGTGCACCTTGGTCTATCGTTCAGCTGTGGCGGGCATGGTGTTTATGGTGCCGGTCATACTGTCGAACACCATTACCTTCAGCGTGATGGCCTGGCTGGGCATAGGCATGAATATCAATACTGTGCCAGTCGCGGCACTTGGCATAGGCTTGGGCGTCGATTATGCTTTCTACATTGCGGATCGTATTAAGGAAGAGTTAGCCCTCGGTAAAGATGTTAATACGGCGATGTCGATAGCTTTGCATAGCACGGGCTTAGGTGTCGTGATAACCGCGCTGGTATTGATTCTTAGCGTTATGTTGTGGTCTATTTCTTCGCTACGCTTTCAAGCAGAGATGGCTATGTTGATGGCAATTTGGTTGGGTGTTTCCGCTTTGTCTGCACTGGTTTTAATGCCTTCCATTCTGTATGTTTTCCGTCCGGCATTTGTATTTGGCAAAAATGCTCAGCGCTAGCCGTAGCCTGGGGATTTGGTTGAAGATTTAAGGTAGTGCTCTTTACATAAGTTATTAAAAATAAAAGATAGCGGCAAAAGGGAGTTGTTTCTTCGGTGTAGTTTTGATCAACGAGCGAGGGTGATATGAATCAAATAAAAGGGAAACAATTCAAGCGCGGGGTAGGCGCGGGCGCAGCCAGTGCTGCCGTATTATTGGCTGCGTTAACCGTGAGCACGGGAACCTATGCAGCGGAAGCTAAGTTTTATGGCGATATCTCGGCTGCCGCTTCTTTCAATATGCAGAATCAACCTGAAACACCGCAGAACGATAAGGGCAAGTTGTCGATGTTTCGCACAACTGCGCATATCAACATGGATGCGAGTTTGACTGAAGGCTTGGCTTTCGTTGGAAAAATGCGGTTGGTGCGAGATTTTCCTAATAGTTATTTGAATAGCTTGGAGGATTTAGGCGCAGATAGCGCAGGCAGCCGTGATTTGGCTCACATTTATAGCGTAAGCGACATCCGTGAGGCTTATTTTGATTGGAAGTTGAACGACCGTTTGCAATTCCGTGTCGGTAAGCAACAAGTGGCTTGGGGTGAAACTGACTTCTTCCAAGCCATGGATATGGTCCACGGTTACGACTTCACTTGGCGCAGTTTTTTAGAGCCAGCTAATGAAGAGCTTCGTAAGCCACTTTTCCTGATTAATACAACAATTCAAATCCCAGAAGCGGATGGCAAGTTGCAAGTGCTGATTCGTCCAGGAACTTTGAATCGTAAAGATGCGATAGGAAATACATTTGATGTTTTTGGTGGTCGTTGGGCGAATCAACCTAACAAAGGTTTGGACTTCCGGACTATAACGCCCTACAACTATTACAATTCTGAAGGGGATGCTAAAGATACAACGTGGGGCGCTCGCTGGAGCGGCAGTGCCCATGAAATCAATTACTCCATTTCGTATTTAGAAACTTATAGCCCTACGCCCGTTATTAGTCCGACGGCCAATTTGTTTGGAGGGCCAGGAGCGTCGGGTAGCCAACCATTCAAAGGCACAACTCCTACTGGATTGGTTGGAGAAATTATATTTCCTAAAATTGATTTAGTAGGCGTGACTGCGAGTGGGTATTCTGCGGGGCTGGATGCTGTATTTAGTGGTGAAGTTGCGTATATCCGCGACTTTGCTTTTAACCACGGGTATAGCAGCTTATATTCGACTCTCGTGGCTCCAGGCTTCGATGGTATTAAGCAAAAAAATGTTGTGAAGTCGATGATCCGGATGGATAAGAACTTGGCTTTTACTCAATCGGTATTAGGCACGGAAAAGCCCGCTTTTTTCTCCGTTCAATTCTTTGACACTTGGATTCAAAACTACAACGGTTCTGAAGACCTAGTGCAACTGGTGGGCTTTGGCCAAGCCAGTAAAAAACATTCTTCTTTGCTGACTACTATTCTCGGATTGAGTTATCAGAATGGCACTATAGCGCCAAGTTTAGTGGCCGGTTGGGATCCCACTTACGGCGGCGGTTTTTTAGTGCCTAGCGTTGATTTACAGTTCGGCAAAGATTGGCGTTTGAGATTTGAGTATGACCATTTTTGGCACAGTGGCGAACGTACCCCAAGCAATTTAGCGACGGAGCGAGATACAGCGTTGTTCGGCTATTTCTCCAACAACAATCAGTTTTACACAAAGCTAACTTACCAATTCTAATATCGAGGATATAGAGCTATGACTGCAAACTTCAGAACCAAGCAAACACTGCTGGCATTAACGCTAGGCTTTGCCAGCGTTTTTGCCAGCAACACCTACGCCGCAGATGTGCCAGAAGGCACTGTAATTTCGGCAGCTAACATAGACAAAATTAAAACGGACACCTTCGAAGGTAAGCCTATAGGAAGCATGCTGACGGAGAAAATGGAGTGGCGTATTCGTAACAGCGGTTGGAAGTTACCGCTTGCCCGCTCTAAGGAAATCTTGCTCGATCCCAAGTGGGTTAAGGCATCGCAAGCTAACGTCGGGCGCGCAAAACTCAATCCACAAACCCGCCAGGTAGAAGGTTGGGAAGCGGGCGAGCCATTCCCCAATGTTGATTTGAAAGACCCACAAGCAGCAGAAAAAATTGTGTGGAACTGGCATCTAGGTCAGTTGAAGGGTGACGTGGCTATTGCCCCCGTATTTACCCAATTACTCATTGACGGAAAAAAAGGAATTCACGCAGAGCCTATTGCCGACTTTACTCGCTATTCCATGAAGGGTCGCCTATCAGGGAAGAGTACAGAAGGTTCAGGTAAAGAAGCGGGCCGTCAGCTTTTGTACTTCAAAGAACCCGCAGATATGAAGGGCTTGGGTACTTTCACCATCATGTATGACTCAGCGCAAGTGAATGATGCGTGGGTTTATATTCCTGCGGTACGTCGCGTTCGTCGCCTTTCTGGCGGTGCGTGGATGGATCCAGTGGGTAGCTCAGATCAGCTTCAAGATGACTTGGAGATTTTCAACGCGCGTCCGTCTTGGTATACGGGCTATAAGCTTCTTGGTAAGCGTTGGGTCTTGGCTGTTGCTAATAGTAAGCAGCCGCTGTGGGATCCAAAGGCTAAAGAATATGGTGCGCGTTATCCCGGCTTGGAAAATGCGGCTCCGTTTTGGAACTTGAATAACGATCGCTTTGAGCCACGCGAGGTTTATGTGGTGGAGGCAACAACCCCAAGCGAGCATCCTTACAGCAAAAAAGTACTGTATATGGATGTGAAATACCCCCGTATTTATTACGGCGAGGCCTATAACCGCAAGGGCGAGTTTTGGAAGTTCATGGAGTTCCATTCTTTCCAAGCTAAAGCGGATGATGGCTTTATGGATGTACGCACCAGCGGCGGGGCGATTATCGATTTCCTGCGTAACCATGCAACCGTGTTTTTGGTTGATACTCCGCAATGGAGAACGAACCCTGCCAACTTTAAGGCCGACAATGTTTCTTTGAATGTATTGGAAGCAGCAGGGCGTTAATCAAGTTGTAAGCGTAACGCTAGAAAATAGTGGTGCGCGATAGTAAAGATGGCCGCTTAAAAGCGGCCATCTTTTTATATTGGGCAAGAACCCTTAAATGCGCACGTAAATACAGCCTTAAATATGCTTGACATCTAAACTATTTAAGCATTAAGATTGATCCCAGTGTCAATAATCTATTAAGCAACAATAATTCTAGGAGGGTGTATGCGTATCGTTAGCATAGGCGGCGGACCGGCTGGGCTGTATTTTGCAATCTTGATGAAGAAGGCGAATCCCAAGCACGATATCACCATAGTTGAGCGCAACTTGCCGGGAGACACATTCGGCTGGGGCGTAGTATTTTCGGATGCCACTTTGGGCAATTTCGAAAAAGCTGACGTTGAAACTTATAACGAAATCCAGCGTAATTTCTTTCACTGGGACGATATTGATGTCTTTTTCAAAGATCAGAAAATCGTGTCAGGCGGCCACGGCTTTTGCGGAATTGAGCGCAAAAAATTACTGAACATTTTGCAAGATCGCGCAGAGCAACTCGGCGTAAAGCAGATTTTTAAAACTGAAGTAACCGATGAATCGGAATACGCAGATTACGATTTGATCGTCGCAGCAGACGGTGTGAACAGTTTGATTCGCAAAAAATACGCAGATCACTTTAAGCCTGATATTGACGTGCGCAAATGCCGCTTTATTTGGCTGGGTACACGTAAGAAGCTGGACGCATTTACCTTCGCTTTTGAGGCTACTGAGTGGGGTTGGTTTCAACTTCATGCTTACCGCTTTAACGATGAGCTTTCCACTTTTATTGTGGAAACACGCGAGGAAACCTGGCTTAAAGCGGGCCTCGATAGCTACGACCAAGATGCCTCTATTGCCTTCTGCGAAAAATTATTCGGCAAGTATTTAGATGGCAATCCTTTGATGACCAACGCAAGACATATGCGTGGCTCAGCATGGTTAAACTTTAATCGTGTGCTTTGTGAAAAATGGCATTACAAAAATATCGTGTTGATTGGTGATGCCGCTCATACGGCGCACTTCTCTATTGGTTCAGGCACCAAGCTGGCCATGGAAGATGCAATTGCGCTGGCGAAAACGCTGACGCAAGAAACCAATGTTGAGAAAGCATTGGAGCTTTATCAAGACGAACGCAGCATTGAAGCGCTTAAATTACAAAGTGCGGCGCGTAACCGGATGGAGTGGTTTGAGAACGTTGATCGTTATATGGATTTGGAGCCACATCAGCTTGCGTACAGCCTGCTCACGGGTAGCCAGCGGCTCTCCCATGCCAATTTACGCCAGCGCGACGCTAAATATGTTGATGAGTTGGAGAGTTGGTTTGCCGAGAAAAATGGTCTGCCTGCTAAACCTATTCCTCCTATGTTTGTACCTTTCAAGTTGCGTGGCTTGACGATAGAAAATCGCGTCGTTGTTTCACCGATGGCAATGTACTCTTGTGAAAACGGCGTCCCCGATGATTTCTATTTAGTACACATTGGTGCGCGTGCGCTAGGCGGCGCAGGACTGATTTTCACGGAAATGACTTGCGTTTCACCTGACGCTCGAATCACCCCAGGTTGCGCAGGTTTGTGGAATATGGAACAGGCGGCAGCATGGAAGCGCATCACTAGTTTTGTTCATAACAATACTAAATCAAAAATTGCTATGCAGTTAGGTCATGCTGGCCCGAAAGGCTCTACTCAATTGGGTTGGGAGGTGATGGATGAGCCGCTGGCCTCAGGAAACTGGCCGCTGTTGGCTGCGTCGGCCGTCTCATACGGTAAGCAAAACCAAGTGCCTAAAGCCGCAACTCGCGCTGATATGGATCAGGTGCGTGATCAATTCGTTGCCTCAGCGAAACTGGCTGCCGAATGTAATTTCGATATGTTGGAGTTTCACTGTGCGCACGGCTATTTAATGTCGAGTTTCATTTGCCCGCTTACCAATGAGCGTACCGATGAATATGGTGGAACACTTGAGAATCGCATGCGTTATCCGCTAGAGGTCTTCAAGGCAATTCGCGCTGTATGGCCGGCTGATAAGCCAATGTCTGTGCGGATCTCCGCCCATGACTGGGCGCCGGGCGGCAACACAGGCGACGATGCAGTAGAAATAGCACGCATGCTGAAAGCAGCAGGCGTTGATATGGTCGATGTGTCCTCGGGACAAACCACCCGCCAAGCACGCCCAGTGTATGGCCGTATGTATCAAACGCCATTCTCTGATCGCATTCGCAATGAAGTGGATATTGCCACTATCGCCGTAGGTAATATTTTTGAGCCCGATCACGTGAACAGCATCATCACTGCAGGACGTGCTGATTTGTGCGCATTGGCTCGGCCACACTTGGCAGATCCAGCATGGACTATTCACGCAGCCGCTCAACTTGGCTACGAAGATATGCATTGGCCGAAGCAATACACGACCGGCAAGTCGCAGCTAGAACGCAACTTGGCTCGTGCGGCGCAAATGGCCTTGGTTGCTTAAGTAGTGAGCGCTGAGATCAATTTAGGTCAGGAACTCGCCGGTCACCACGCCGTGGTGACCGGTGGAGGCAAAGGCATCGGTGCAGCGATTGCACGTGCGTTGGCTGAACGAGGTGCGAAGCTCACGCTGATGGGCCGCACCTTAAGTCAGCTTGAGACCCAGGCGGCAACGCTGCGTAGCCTGACTGAGGTTCATTGTGTCGCGGTGGATATTGCTGACGCTAGTTCGGTTGAAGCAGGATTTGCCGATGCGGCTAAAAAATTGGGCCCTGTCGCTATCCTTGTGAATAACGCAGGGCAAGCAGTCAGTTCGCCGTTTGCGAAAACTAGCCTAGAAACTTGGCAGCAAATGCTCAATGTCAATTTGACGGGAACCTACCTAGGCATTCAAGCGGTGCTGCCCGGCATGTTGGCTGCAGGTTGGGGACGCATTATTAACGTGGCTAGCTCGGCTGGGCTGGTTGGTTATCCTTATGTCGTCGCTTACTGTGCCTCGAAACATGGTGTGATTGGGCTGACCCGTTCGCTGGCACTAGAGTTGGCGAAGAAAAAAATTACCGTCAATGCGGTATGCCCAGGCTATACAGAAACGGACATCGTTCAAGACGCCATTGCCAACATCCAAGCCAAAACGGGACGTAGCGCAGAAGATGCGCGTGCAGAGCTGTGCAAACATAACCCGCAAGGGCGAATGGTTCAGCCTGAGGAAGTAGCGAACAGCGTGCTGTGGTTGTGCCTACCGGGTGCGGAATCTATTACCGGGCAATCGATTTCGGTTTCCGGTGGTGAAGTCATGTAATCGTTTGTTGAAGAAACCAAGGAATAAAAATGACAAGCAATATTGATCCCGGCTTAGCCGCTGGCACCATGCAAACGCTCGCCACCTATGAGGCGAAAAATTTTGATTGGCAAGTGAGTGGACGTGTTGCCACTATTACGCTGAACCGTCCTGAGCGGAAGAACCCACTCACGTTTGAATCGTATGCCGAGCTGCGCGATTTATTCCGTCGCTTGCAGTTTGCGACAGATATCAAAAGCATTGTTATCCAAGGTTCCGGTGAAAACTTTTGTTCCGGTGGTGACGTACATGAAATTATTGGCCCGCTCACTAAGCTGGCTATGCCTGACCTTCTCAATTTCACACGCATGACGGGTGACCTCGTGAAGGCGATGCGGAATTGTCCGCAGCCCATCATTGCTTCCATTGATGGCGTTTGTGCGGGCGCAGGTGCGATCCTCGCTATGGCGTCGGATATGCGTTTGGGAACGGCGCGCAGCAAGGTCGCATTTTTGTTCACACGCGTGGGCCTTGCCGGTTGCGACATGGGCGCTTGCACGATTTTGCCGCGCATTATTGGTCAAGGCCGTGCGTCTGAATTGTTATACACAGGACGTAGCTTAGGTGGTGAAGAAGCGCATCAATGGGGCTTCTACAACCGAGTGTGCGCACCAGAAAGTGTCTTGTCGGATGCCCAAGCACTGGCGGCAGATCTCGCTAATGGCCCCACATTTGCACACGCCATGACGAAGAAAATGTTGCACCAAGAGTGGAACATGGGCGTCGATGAGGCGATTGAAGCTGAAGCGCAGGCGCAAGCCATTTGTATGGCAACGAAAGATTTCGAGCGTGCGTTTGTTGCATTCGCCGCGAAGCAAAAACCAAAGTTTGAAGGCAACTGATTGTTGTCTTCGCAGTAACGAACCAGCCGAGTAAAAAAGATGAGCGATAAAAGCTACCTTGATTGGCCTTTTTTTGATGACAAGCATCGCGAGCTAGAGCGCGACCTTGATGCGTGGGCCACGTCCAATATCACCCAGGCTCACGGCGATGTGGATGAAACCTGCCGCGCTTTGGTTGCGCAGCTAGGTGCAGCCGGCTGGTTGCGTTATGCGGTGGGCGGTACAGGCTATGGCGGCGTTTACGACACGATTGATACGCGGGCCGTATGTATCTTGCGTGAAACTTTAGCGCGTCATTCTGGTTTGGCCGATTTTGCATTTGCCATGCAAGGTCTTGGGTCTGGTGCAATCAGTTTGCACGGCACTGAAGAACAGAAAAAAAATTACCTCACCAAAGTAGCGTCTGGAAAATCCATTGCAGCGTTTGCTTTGTCAGAAATTGGCGCTGGTTCTGACCCCGGTGCGATGGCATGCGCAGCGCGTGCTGACGGCGATGATTACGTAATCGATGGCGAAAAAACATGGATTTCAAACGGCGGAATAGCCGATTTCTATGTGCTCTTCGCGCGCACGGGCGAAGCTCCGGGCTCACGTGGCATTTCAGCGTTTATTGTGGATGCCGGTACCCCAGGTTTTGAAATAGCCGAACGTATTGATGTTATCGCACCGCATCCATTGGCCTTGTTACGCTTTACTAATTGTCGTGTTCCAAAGTCGGCAATGCTCGGTGTTCCTGCGCAAGGCTTCAAAATTGCAATGCAAACACTGGATATTTTCCGCACGTCTGTGGCCGCCGCAGCTTTGGGTTTTGCCCGGCGAGCATTAGACGAAGGTTTGGCGCGAGCCACCTCAAGAAAAATATTCAACCAAGCGTTATCAGACTTTCAATTGACGCAAGCTAAGTTGGCGGAAATGGCCACCGGCGTTGACGTCTCTGCCTTGTTGACCTATCGCGCTGCATGGAAGAGGGACCAAGGTCACACGGTGACGCGTGAGGCGGCCATGGCAAAAATGACTGCGACCGAAACAGCGCAAAAAGTGATTGATAGTGCTGTGCAAATTTGGGGTGGCATGGGAGTGGTGTGCGATCACCCGGTAGAAAAACTTTACCGTGAGATTCGCGCCTTACGAATTTACGAAGGTGCGACAGAAGTGCAATTGCTGATCATTGCACGTGAATTGTTAAAAGCACAGCCTTCATTGGCCGCTAACTAGCCCGTTCCTCGTTGGCTCAAATGGAAAATAAACCCGCATTTTGTGTCCAGCAGTTGATTCGATTTTCTCACTGCGACCCTGCGGGCATAGTGTATTACCCACAATACTTCAACATGTTTCAAAGTTTGATTGAAGACTGGTTTAACACAGAGTTAAAAATTAACTACGCTGACTTCATTACGGTTCGGCAGCTTGGTTTACCGACTGCCAGAATCGAGTGTGACTTTATGGTGCCCAGCAAAATTGGAGAAGTGTTGGACTTGTCTCTGCAAATTAAAAGAGTAGGAAGCAAGTCTTTTACTCTGGCTATTGTTGGAAAACTGGGAAATCAACTACGTATTAAAGCAGAAAACGTTTTGGTGACCACTTCGCTGCAAACGCATACCGCAATTCTTATTCCAGAAGATTTATTAGAAAAACTGAACGGCTATCAACAATCAACAAATCATCAACAATTAAAAGAAGGGGAATCATGATGCATGCGGTACAACCCAAAGGATGGGGTCGCCCGAAGGGCTATTCTAATGGCATCGTTGCTTCTGGCAAGATGGTGTTTGTCGCGGGCCAAATTGGCTGGGACGAAAATGAAAAATTTGTCAGTACCGATTTGGCAGAACAAGTGCGCCAAGCGCTCAAAAATATTATTGCCGTTTTAGAGGCAGCCGGCGCTGGTCCCGAACACATTGTTCGTATGACTTGGTATTTGGTCGATAAAAATGATTACAACGCTAAACTTAAAGAAATTGGTGGCGCCTATCGAGATCTTATTGGACGTAATTTTCCGGTAATGACCGCCGTGCAAGTTGCAGCTTTAGTTGAAAGTGAAGCTAAGGTTGAAATTGAAGTGACTGCTGTGTTGCCAGAATAGTGCGATAAACTGTTTACAATTAGTCACCTAGTCTATAAACGATGAGGCCGCGATAATTGATATCGCGGCTTCATCGTTTATAGACTAGGTTAGGCCTGCATTTAGTAATTCTAATGAGACATAACTTGGACAATCTTTCAGACAAAGCTAAAGTTTTAGTCCTTATCGCCGTTAAAAAAGAGATGCGGCCCGTCTAAATAGTGGTCAAATAAATACGCTTTCTTCATATATCATGCTGGGCCATTTATTTTTTTCTTATTCGTCACGTGATTGCCTTTCCTGAGGTGGTTTAAAGCCGGTCTTGATCATGACTGAACCAAACTCTTTGTCGCCAGACAAGCTCAATATAAGCCTTAGTCTTCAGGCTCAAGCGAAGTTACGTCTTGTCGTTGCCGTTTTAATCATAGTTTCAGGGTTGATTGGTTTACCGGATGTTGGTGCACATCCATGGGTAGCCATCGTTGCAGTTACACATATTTTTTATGCGTTGTTGCTCGTATTAATCGCAAGAAAAATTAGACCCTCTTCTCTTAAAATATTTGCCAACAGCTCAGCTGTACTAGATCCTTTGTTGCTAACCGCTTGGCTACCTCTAGTGGGTGAATATGGTGGACTTATCGTCGGATTTTATTTGTTTACGGTATTAGGTTTTGGTTTTCGTATTGGACAACGCCAAATGCATATTGCTCAGGTAGCGTCAGTCTTAGGATTTGCTACTGTATTGCTTGTGGTTCCTTTTTGGCGGCAGCATTTAATTGTCTGGTTTTCTTTTCAAGTAACTCTAATTATTGTCCCTTTGTACGCAACTATTTTGCTGAAGAAACTGCATGAAGCAAGATTAGACGCGGAAAATAAAAGTCAGGCTAAATCCCAGCTACTTGCGAGGGTAAGCCACGAATTGCGCACGCCGCTTTCAGGAATTATGGCAGCTACACAATTGTTGGTAGCTGAAACTAATGATGCAAAAGTTGCGCAACGCAGCGAAACTATCATGAATCTATCCAATGATTTGTTAAGGGAGATTACAGACTTACTGGATCAGTCTAAGTATGAGGCGCATGCACTGGCACTAGAATCGAGTCCATTTAACCTGGCAGATTTGTTAGAGCGTGTCCGTTTGACCTTAGAGCCAGCAGCACGGAAGAAGGGAATTAGTTTTCACGGTAGTGTTGATAGCCGCATCCTAGAAAGAGTGAAGGGTGATGCTCATTACCTAAGTCGTGTCCTGATTAATCTGGCAGGCAATGCGGTGAAGTTCACCGATAGTGGTGGTGTGGATGTCCGGATAGAGTTTATTGCTGAGTCGGAGTTAGATTACCAAATCCGTTTTAGTGTTAGAGATACTGGCATAGGTATTGAGCCAGCATTCCACAAAAAAATATTTGATCCATTTTTTCAAGGTGATCAAAGTGTGACCCGACGTTTTGGGGGCACAGGTTTGGGCATGACAATCGCTAATGAGCTCGTAGAACTTATGGGCGGTCAGCTTTGTTTTGAAAGCCAACTGGGCCATGGGAGTTATTTTTATTTTGTACTTAGCTTACCTCGGGTTGCGCTAGAGAAAGAAAAAAGAGAGGAGGCAGCCCAGTCGGTTGTTTACGGAAAACGTATTTTTGTATCTGACGACAATGAAACTAATTTAATTCTTATCAAAGAATTACTTGAGATAGATCAGCATGAAGTGATTATTGCTTCGAGCGGTATGGACTCTTTGGAAATACTTAGTAAACAGGATTTTGATGTTCTCTTCCTTGATTTCAATATGGGCGATATGGATGGCGCGAAACTTTTACAAATATATCGGTTTGGCAAAGCAATGCCTGCACCCGCATTCTTTTTAACCGCAGATGCAACAACGGTCACTCTGTCCAAGCTTAAAAATTCTGGCGCGTTAGGCGTTTTACTCAAGCCCATAAAGAGGTCGGAACTAAGAAATGCGGTAATTCAAGCCTGTGAGCAAGCCGGGGACCCAGTAAGTGTGCCAACCCCAGAAATGCGGACCACTGCTGTGCCAGTTATTCCTTCATATTCAAAATTAACTAGACCTAATTCTCTAACCGAGACATCTGCAGAGCAAGCTACCCCTCCACGCCCCATACTGAAAGCAATTCCTTCGCAGCTCATTGATATGACGGTTATTCAGGGTCTGAAGTCTGTTAGTGCGCGCCCCCAATTTCTCAAGGAATTGTTAGTTCATGCTGAAGGTGATATCAGTCGAAACGTTGACGCATTGATCCATGCTTTAACGAATAAGGATTTTAATTTGATTCGTGATAGTGCTCATGCACTAAAGAGTGTCTGCGTTAACGTAGGCGCTACTCGACTGGCGTTGCTCGCTACCTTGTTGATGCATGTTACGCACGAGCAACAGGGTCTAACAGAAGCTCACACGCGAGCAGAAATTATCGAGGCTTCTCGTGCGAGTCTTATTGCCATTCGTGAAATTATTTCCAACTTAGAGGGGGGTAATTTGGCAGGGCCGCTAGCTGTTTTTTTGCATTAATGCCAACATTTCCATGATCCGTAATTGTTCTCCGGTTAATGTAATTGCGATATCTGCCCATTCATCTACTACCGTTAACAACTCACGATAATCCAGTGGCGCTATGCGATGGCGACTGCGCTGAATCATTAAACGTGAAATACGTCGCTTAGCATGATCTGCGATAAATTTTTCCACGGTGACTACACCTTGTCCTTTCGGACAAATTTCATCAATCACCCCCATCTCTTTAAGTTCCGGGGCGGCATAAAGCCGACCATTGGTCATCATCCTTTCTGCTTGATACACGCCAACTCGGCGAGCCAGAAGGCTCATACCCCCCGTGCATGGAAACAAGCCAAACATAATTTCAGGAAAACCAAACTCACTGTGTTCTTCCGCAATCAGAAAATCTGCGCTTAATGCGCATTCAAACCCTCCGCCAAGTGCTCTGCCTTGCACTAATGCAATCGTGGTGGCCTTTCTATTTAAAAAGGTTGCCCATTCATAAATGATGTCTAGGCAAAGCTTTGAATACTGGTAAAGCCCATCTTTATCTTTCTGTTGAATACAGGCGCGAAAATGGTTTAGATCTCCTCCAATATTAAAGTGTTTAGGATGGTCCGATCGCATGATCATGTAATGTAATGGCACGGTTTGACCATCGTGAACCCAAGCACCTTCATTTTTTTTTACATGCTGAAGCAAATAGCGGAGGTCATGTAAAAGAGGTAAAGAGAAGTTTTGACAAAGCCCATCAGGATCTTTGGCCATAGTGACCCAAAGCTTGTTTGTTGCGGCTAATTCAAGATGGGCCAAGCAACGCTTGGATTTGTGAAGCTGTAGTGTTGGTGCTGTAAGATTTAATGCCAACATGTTTTGCCCTTTTTAATAAGTTTTACAATATTGGGGCGGAAAAATGTTTCATCAGTAGATCTTTATTTCGAGATACAACGAGTGCCACGTTTGTTCCGCCTAGGCCGGAGGAAAAAGACATTGCTCGATCCGTAGTTCGATCGAGAATAGGTGAGTTAGCAATGTGATTGAGTGTGACGCAATCGGCATCTACCTCGTCCAAGTTGATGGTGGCGGGCAAAATAGATTCAGTGATTGCTAATGTTGTAATGATTAACTCAAGGACACTGCCCGCACCCAAAAGATGACCATGCGTAGATTTGGTTGAACTAACGAGTGGTGCTTTGGAGGTTTCACCAAATACAGCTTTAATTGCATTAGATTCAACAATGTCACCCCCCCTTGTACCGGTTGCATGCGCATTCAGGTATTGAATAGCTTCAGACTCTAGGCCTGCATCTTGGAGTGCAGCTCGCATTGCAATAATTTGTCCATCTGCTATTGGGGTACCGATGTGGTAGCCGTCGGAAGCTATGCCGTAACCTGATAAGGTGGCATAACAGGCTGAGTTGCGCTTTTTTGCATGCTCGGCCGACTCCAGGATAACGAACCCAGCACCTTCTCCAAATACCAGACCACTCCTGTTTTTTGAGAAGGGCCGACAGCTTTGCCCCACATCATTAGTATTTGGAGTTGCAAGGGCACGAGTTCCATCCCAGGCACTAAACATAGACGCTGTTAGCGGCGCTTCGGCCCCACCTGCGATCGCAATATCAAGATATCCATCTCGAATGGCCCGATAAGCATCACCGATAGCGACTGCTGAAGATGCGCAAGCGCTGCTGTGTGTCATTACAGGCCCCAAAATTTGGTGGCGAATGGAAATTTGAGCTGCAGCTGCATTGTGCATAATGGCAAAAATAGCATACGGTCTAGACGTTTCTTTTTTTTCAATTAGAAAGTCTTTGAACATCAGTTCCTCAATCTCAGAACCGGCTCTTACTGTTCCGTAAAAAAGCCCAGCGCGTTGTGCATATTCAGTGAATTGATCTAGCCCTGCATCCGTAATAGCTTGGCGTGCAGCAAGTACAGCCATTTGAGAGCAGCGATCTAGATAGGTTAGCTCTAGCTTTTTGAATTCGTCAGAAAAGTTGTGTGGAACCAATGCTGCTGGGAATTGCTTTGTTAGCATTGGAGAAGTCCAACACTGGATGCCTGATTTAGAGCTAATGAGATTGTTTATTAGCTCTTGAGAAGATATTCCAAGTGAGGATATTTGTCCCATACCTGTGATGACAACATCGTGTTTTTTGGCCATGACTTATTCCCAAGTGAGACTAATTGATAACATCATTTTAAATAGGCTTTGCTGTCAAATTTCTTGCGATGGCTATAGCAACTTCGCCTAATGAAGGATTGGGCGGAACAGTCAGATCCTCAAACTTAACGCCGAGGTCAGCTTCCAGATCCATCATAATTTCGACAACATGGAGAGAGTCCACGCCGAGATCGCCGAGTTTTGAATTTTCGTCCAGTTGATTAATATCAAGGCCAAAACGTTCATGTAGAGAGTTTTTTATTTTTGCAACGAGGGAGGCATTAGTTTGCATAATTGTTATTGCTTTCTGTTTTTGTTGAGCAGCGGACGTAATAGTTGATTATTTCGACTTCAACCGAAAGTAACATATGTGGGAAATATATAGCGCCACGTATGCCCTTCAGACTTGAAGTATAAAATACATTGCGTCATAAGTTTATGACAAAAAACTGCTTAGCTTATATAGAAAAAAAGGGTACTTCGCTTCGCCTAGTTGGAAGGGATGAGTTTGCTTTTAGTGAGGGGTGGGTAGGACTAGGTAAAAAGTCGCACCTTTATTGGGCGCAGCCTCAGCCCAAATGTTTCCGCCATGTCTGTGAACAATACGTTGAACGGTGGCTAGCCCAATACCATTGCCTTGATAGTCAATAGTGCTGTGCATGCGAAAAAATGGTGAGAACAAATTTTCAGCGTATTTCATATCGAAGCCAACGCCATTATCTCGAATAAAAAATACTTCCTTGCCATTCAGATTTTCTAAGCCTATCTGAATGTGAGCGCGCTCTTGAGTGCGGGAATATTTCCAAGCATTGCTAATTAAGTTGGTTAAGACAATGTTCATCAAACCAGGGTCAGCATGCACAAATAGATTGGGCCTTGTTTCAAAATATACTGAACGCTGTGGCTCGGCTTCTTTTAATTGATTGATAACTCCCGTCGCTATAACACTGAGGTCTAGTTTCTGCCGTTGCAATGTGTTTCGGCTGATTTGAGATAAGCACAACAAGTCGTTAATCAAACTCCCCATGTGCTTTGTTTGCCGACAGATGGAATCGAGCAATGATTTCCCCGATTCCCCAAGGGTTTCTTCGTAATCTTTTAGCAGTAGTTTGCTGAAACCATCTAAACGCCGCAAAGGTGCGCGCAGATCGTGAGCTACTGAGTAGCTAAAACTTTCTAGTTCTTTATTGATTGCTTTGAGTTGAACCGCATTGTTAGAGAGCTGGCTGTTTTGTTCCAGCATGACGTTGTAGATGGCGCGTATTTCCAGCATGTTGCGGATGCGTGTTACAACTTCTACGCGATCAAATGGTTTGGTTAAAAAGTCTTTCGCACCAGATTGAAGAGCGCGTAGTCGATATTCTGGGTCTGTTTGTACCGTTAACACTAAGATGGGTAGGTAGATGTCTTTGCCAACCGCACGCAGACGAGCCATGATCTCAAAGCCATCAGGTGCGGGCATTTGTAGATCCAGCACAATGAGATCAAAGTTTTGTTCGCGGTAGAGTTGTTCGACTTGCTTGGAATCTGTCGTAGCGACAAGATTAGTAAACCCCTCCTCGCGGAGGAGCTCAGTAAGCAGAAAAGTGTTAGTTTCCTGATCGTCAACGATCAAGATGTGCGCTGAGCTCAGTGAGTCCGGTTTAATCATGTACTGGCTTCACTTGACGGTGTTTCGTTTGAGTTTCTAGCCGTTGGCCTGCCAATGCCCCGATTTCCCGCCCACTTTTTCAAGTAGAGAAATACTCTCAATACGCATGCCACGATCCACGGCTTTGCACATATCGTAGATGGTCAATAAGCCGACGCTGACCGCGGTTAGTGCTTCCATTTCCACGCCAGTACGCCCTACTGTTTGAGCCGTCACTTCACAGGTGATTGCGGAGCGTGTTCGGTCGATGGAAAACTCAACACCTACCTTAGTTAGCGCAATCGGATGACAGAGGGGAATTAAGTCAGAGGTGCGTTTGGATGCTTGAATGGCGGCAAGGCGGGAGACCCCGAGTACATCCCCTTTTTTTGCATCGCCGGATTCGATTAAAACTAGCGTTTCTGGACGCATATAAATAGTGCCAATAGCGCGAGCAATGCGGTGAGTCTCTTGCTTACCAGCCACATCCACCATGTGTGCTTGGCCTTGTGCATCAAAGTGAGTTAATAAGTCGGACATGGTTAATCAATCTGCGAGGGTGGTGGGATGTTGAGGTTGAGCCAGTAGTCACTAATCAGCTCAATGGTTTCACGCAATCGCGCATAGTCCAAGGGTTTGCGCACATAGCTGTTAGCACCAAATTGGGCAGCCGTACGTACATCACTTTGTTCCGCTGAGGCAGATAGCATCAGCACAGGTAGTAAGCGGGTGCGAGGTGTTTCGCGCAGTTGCCGCAATACCTCAAGACCATTAATTTTGGGCAGGTTTAAATCTAAAAGTACAATTTTTGGGAGCGCTAAATTGTCGCGTGCCGCATGGCTATTGCGAGCAAAAAGATAGTCCAAGGCATCCACACCATCTGCACACAATGCGACTTGGTCTGCGGGGATGATAGGCTGTAAGGCGGCCAAAATTAATCGCACATCTTCCGCAGAGTCTTCAGCTAATAATATGGTATGTGTGCTCAAGAATACATCCTTGTATGTTCCACTTGAAATGCAGGAAAAAAATCACCATTCCGTAGATTGTAGCTGAAACGATGCCGCTCAATACAAGCTAAAACAACCTATGAAAATATTAGGTGCCACTAAAACGGTATGATTACGAGTATGCAAATTAAACGTTTTTTTATTCTCCTTCTCCCGGCCCTTCTCATTTTGGCGCCATATGCATTGGCCGACGGGTTGCCAGACCTTGGTGAGTCCTCCCAACTGAGCTTGTCGCCACAAATGGAGCGTCGTGTTGGCGAGTCGATCATGCGTGACATCCGGTTTCGCGATTCTGCCTATCTAGATGATGCGGAAATCAATACCTACATCAATCGCTTAGGCTCCAAATTAGGTGCGGCTAGCCCAGAAGCACATCAAGATTTCGAGTTTTTTGTGGTGCGTGACCCCACACTCAACGCGTTTGCTATGCCCGGCGGATTCATAGGTATACACAGTGGGCTATTGCTAGCGGCACAAACAGAGTCAGAGTTAGCGGGTGTTTTGTCGCACGAAATTTCCCACGTTACGCAACGCCATATAGCTCGCATGCTGAGTAAACAAGGTGAAGCACAGATGGCCGCATTATTATCATTTGCAGTGGCTATCCTTGCAGGACGTTCCAACTCCGACCTGGCATCAGCGGCCATAATGACAGGCCAAGCAGCTAGCATTCAGTCGCAACTTAACTACTCTCGTGATTACGAACGTGAAGCTGACCGCATTGGCTTGCAGACATTGGAGCGGGGCGGTTTTGATGTGCGGGGTATGGGCAATTTTTTCGAGCGCCTGCAAAAAAACAGCCGACTCTATGAGAACAATGCACCGGGTTACCTGCGTAGTCACCCCCTCACTACGGAACGTATTTCGGATATGAACAACCGTATCCAATTGACGCCACATCAAACCGTGCCAGATTCCGTCGAGTTTCAGCTAGTTCGTGCCAAACTCAGAGCCCAGCAAAACACCCCGCGTGAAGCTGTGGTTGATTTTGAGAGTCAGCTACGTGATAAAAAGTACAGCAGCGTAGCAGCCGGTCATTATGGCTTAGCCGTAGCGAAACTACGCTCTAAAGAGTATGCAGCGGCGGAACGTGAAGTCATGGAGCTTCGTGCTATCAAAGTGGTTTCCCCAATGATTGATAACTTAGCTGCTGAGATTAAGCGCGCCCAAGGTGATTTAGTGGGGGCACTCAGACTTTATCGTGAGGGACGCGCTCGTTACGCACAAAATCCAGCCTTACTCTACGGACAGATTGAAACGCTTCTTGAAGACAAGCAATCGCAAGAGTCTTTAAAGACGGCGACGAGTGCGCTAGTGCTCTACCCCACTGACGCCAAGCTGTATAGCCTGCAAGCCAAGGCCTATGCGGCTCTTGGCAAACAACTGCTCCAGCATCGTGCCCAAGCAGAGTATTACGCATTAAGTGGATTGCTTGCAGAAGCGATACAGCAATTGTTGTTAGCCCAAAAGACGGATGACGGCAATTTTTACGAAAACTCTCAGATTGATGCTCGATTACGAGAACTGCGCATTCAAGATACGGAAGAGAAAAAAGAGAAAAAACCGTTTTAATCGGCCGTTTCAAAGGAGTGTGTGGAATTCGTTCTGAATCCCGCACAACAACCCACTATTCGATAGTAAAATTCACCCTTCCCAACGCTTGCTTGCAGCGACTTACCGACCCGATTGACCAGGAGAAAATTTTGCAAATTGCTTGCCTAGACCTAGAGGGCGTACTGATTCCCGAAATCTGGATTGAGTTTTCTGAACGTACCGGAATTAAAGAACTATCTCGCACTACGCGTGACGAACCCGACTACGACAAGTTGATGCGTGGTCGTTTGGCCATCCTCGAACAACACAAATTAGGTTTGCCAGACATCCAAGCGGTGATCGCAGAAATGAGCCCGTTGCCTGGAGCAAGCGAGTTTCTCGATTGGTTGCGTGAGCGTTTTCAAGTGATGATTTTGTCCGATACTTTTTACGAATTCGCCATGCCATTAATGCGCCAACTAGGCCATCCCGCCTTGCTGTGTCACAAACTGGTTGTGGATGAAAGTGGCGTGGTGCGAGATTACAAATTACGTCAGCCGGATCAAAAACGCGAAGCTGTAAAGGCACTGAAATCGCTTAATTTTAAAATTGCCGCAGCGGGAGATTCCTACAACGATACCGCCATGCTAGGTGAGGCTCATGCAGGTATCCTGTTTTGTCCACCCGACAATGTGATTCGCGAGTTTCCGCAGTTTCCGGTAACGCGCAATTACGACCAACTGGCAGCAGAATTTACAGCGGCTGGATTACGCATTTAACAATAATTTTAACGTTTAACTAAGGAGACATTATGGCTAGCTTACGTTTAGGCGACATCGCACCCGATTTTGTACAAGAATCTTCTGTAGGCCCCATCCATTTTCACGAATGGTTAGGCGATAAATGGGGTGTTTTGTTTTCCCACCCTGCAGATTTCACACCGGTGTGCACAACAGAGCTAGGCTATACGGCAAAGCTTGCCGAGCAATTTCAAAAGCGAAATGTGAAGGCGATTGCATTGTCGGTAGATGCTGTGGAGTCGCATACCCGCTGGATTTCAGACATTAACGAAACACAAAATACATCAGTTAACTTTCCAATCATCGCTGATGCAGATCGTAAAGTGTCTGGGTTGTATGATTTGATTCACCCGAATGCCAGCACCACCTTGACAGTGCGTTCTCTGTTTGTGATCGACCAAAATAAAAAAGTTCGCCTCACCATTACCTATCCAGCGAGCACGGGTCGTAACTTCGATGAAATTTTGCGGGTGATTGATTCGCTACAACTGACCGATAGCCACAGTGTGGCCACGCCAGCGAACTGGAAAGATGGCGAAGATGTTGTCATCGTTCCCTCCATTACTGATCCAGAAGTGCTGAAAACCAAGTTCCCAAAGGGCTTTAAGGCGATCAAGCCTTATTTGCGCATGACCCCGCAACCCAATCGGTAATTGTCGTAGAGCGGGTTTGTACTAGACGGGTGTTCATCCGTCTAGATGTGCTCAGAAACTTTGTGAGGAGTGTTGCTATGAAAAAACTGACTATCCAGATTCACGCGGAAATCGACATACCCGATGACTGGGAAATTGTTCAGCATCCGAACGGGATTAATGTACTAAAAATCAATGGCACCTATGTGGATTTTAATATTGCGCCTTTAACCACGGACTCTGATGAAGTCGATGTACTGTGGTCAGACGAGAACGAAGCGCTCACGGATGAGATATTGGACGGCATGACCGCGCTGGATACAGAGTTGAAAATTAACTATCAGCAGTAGATTTTCCCGCCACTTACCTAGGCATTAATACGCAGGCCTATGAACAGGGCAGTGCTAAAATTACGCTGTTCTCTGTAAACCCCGTAAGGAACCACCAAAGGAAACACCATGACTTTTGACAAAGATTTAGATGCTCGTGGTCTCAATTGCCCATTGCCTATTTTGCGGGCAAAAAAAGCGCTGGCGGAGATGGTCAGTGGTCAGATTTTGCGCTTGGTCGCAACGGACCCAGGTTCAGTGAAAGACTTTGCGGCATTCGCCAAGCAAACAGGTAACGAGTTGATTTCTGCGACTGAAAACAATAAAGAGTTCGAGTTTTTTTTGAGGCGTAAATAGGAACCAACGCCGAGCAAAAGTCGTTTGTAATGTAGCGGCTACTGATCAAAACCCTAAAGCAATATTGGCTTATTCAGTGCTACAAAACTCATCGATACAAAACGACCTTTGCATTTTCGTTTTTCGTTCTTCGTTTTTGGTTCTTCTTTTTTGGTTCTTTTATCCCAGTCTTCCCAATTGTGCTTTTAATTTACCTACAAGCGAAATAAACCCGGCCAGCCGCTCTTGTTCTTGAGCAACCACCGCAGCCGGTGCACGCTCCACAAAACTTGCATTACCTAGTTTGGCTTCAGCGCGTGTCACTTCACCTTCAACACGAGCGATTTCTTTCGACAAACGCTCACGCTCGGCTACTACATCAATTTCAATTTTTAGCATCAAGCGAAACTCGCCGATGATCTGCACCGGCGCATCGCTCTCAGGAAGTTCTGCGCCTGATGCGGTGACATCTGAGAGCTTAGCCAGCGCGGCGAGGTAGGGCGCATAAGCAGTGATGATTTTTTCATCACCTGCAGCCAGCAGTGGCACTTTGAGCGCTGGAGACACATTCATCTCGCCACGCAAACTGCGACACGCATTAATGAGGTCTTTAAGTTGCCGCACCCATTTCTCGGCTTTCTCGTCGATGCGTTTGGGGTCGGCCACAGGGTAGGCTTGCAGCATGATGCTCTCGCCCGCGCGGCCCGCAATAGGCGCAACGGTTTGCCATAACTCTTCGGTGATGAACGGAATCAGGGGATGCGCAAGCCGCAACATGGTTTCCAACACTCGCACCAAAGTGCGCCGTGTGCCGCGCTGAACGGCCTCGTCAGGGTTTTGCAGTTGCACCTTGGCCAGCTCAACATACCAGTCGCAATATTCGTCCCACACAAACTCATAAATTGACCGAGCGAGCAGGTCGAAACGATAGTCTGCAAAATGTTGAGCAACCTCGGCTTCGGTACGTTGAAGCTGGCTGACGATCCAGCGATCCGCTTTTGAAAACCTTAAATACGTGCTGTCGCATGCGCTGGGATCAGGTGTCTCCGCGGAATTAGACATCCCTGCGTTAACATTTACGCCGCAATCCAAGCCACAATCTTTTCCTTCGCAATTCATCAGCACAAAGCGGGTGGCGTTCCACAGCTTGTTGCAGAAATTACGGTAACCTTCGCAACGCGAGAGATCGAACTTAATATCACGACCAGGCGAAGCTAGAGAGAGGAAAGTGAAACGAAGCGCGTCCGTGCCGAAGCTTGGAATCCCTTCTGGAAATTCTTTGCGCGTGCGTTTTTCAATCTTCGCAGCGTCTTTCGGATTCATCAAACCCGTCGTGCGCTTCTTCACCAAATCTTCAATGCTGATGCCGTCGATTAAATCAATCGGGTCGAGTACGTTGCCCTTTGATTTCGACATCTTCTGACCCTCCGCATCGCGGATCAGACCATGAACGTAAACGTGCTTGAATGGAATTTTCCCCGGAATGTACGCGCCGTCCGGCCCGTGGCCGGCCGTCAAGTGCTTGGTCATCATGACCATGCGCGCTACCCAAAAGAAAATAATGTCGAAGCCGGTAACGAGCACCGTGGACGGCAAATACAGATCAAGCGCAGTGTTAGATTTGGCCGGATATTCGGGCGTCCAATCGAGCGTTGAGAAAGGCCACAGTGCGGATGAATACCAAGTGTCGAGTACGTCATCATCACGTTTCAACTCGCCGGTGTAGCCCGCAGCCGCAGCCTGCGCCTTGGCTTCGGCTTCGTCGTGCGCAACGAATATTTCACCATTGCTGCCATACCAAGCGGGGATCTGGTGCCCCCACCAAAGCTGACGCGAGATACACCAATCCTGAATATTGTTCAGCCACTGGTTGTAAGTATTCACCCAGTTTTCCGGCACAAATTTTATTTCGCCAGACGCCACACAATCCAATGCTTTTTCGGTGATAGATTTTCCATCATCGCCCGCCTTGCACATGGCCACAAACCACTGGTCGGTAAGCATCGGCTCGATGATGGCATTGGTGCGATCCCCGCGAGGAACTTGCAATTTGTGCGGTTTAACCTGCCCTAAGAAGCCCTTTTTACCCAGGTCTTCAACGATCTGCTTACGCGCTTCGAAGCGGTCGAGACCTTGATATTGCGCCGGTGCAGCTTCATTGATTTTTGCATCAAGTGTGAGAATGCTGATGAGCGGCAAGCCATGGCGTTGCCCAACGGCGTAGTCATTGAAGTCATGCCCTGGCGTTACTTTTACGCAGCCTGTACCGAATTCGCGATCAACATAGCTGTCCGCAATAATCGGAATTTCACGGTCTGTTAGTGGCAGCTTCACTTTTTGGCCGATGAGATGCTGATAGCGCTCATCATCCGGATGCACCATCACGGCGGTGTCGCCGAGCATGGTTTCTGGCCGCGTCGTGGCGACAGTGAGGTAACCCGATGTGTTTGCGTTTTTATCGACCAGTGGGTAATTAATTTCCCACATGAAACCATCTTCTTCTACGCTGACCACTTCAAGATCAGAAACCGCGGTCATCAGCTTCGGGTCCCAATTCACCAAGCGTTTGCCGCGATAAATCAGGCCTTCTTTATGCAGACGCACAAAAGTTTCGGTAACCGTTTTCGATAGCGCAGGATCCATCGTGAAGCGCTCACGGCTCCAGTCTGGCGAGGTTCCCAACCGCCGCATCTGTTGCGTAATCGTGTCACCCGAAAATTTCTTCCACTCCCAAACCCGCTCAAGAAATTTTTCTCGCCCCAAATCGTGACGCGACACACCCTCTGCATCTAGCTTTCGCTCCACCACAATTTGTGTCGCGATGCCTGCATGGTCCGTTCCCGGCTGCCAGAGCGTGTTGTAGCCACTCATGCGATGGAAACGCGTCAGCGCATCCATGATGGTTTGGTTAAAACCATGCCCCATATGGAGCGTGCCAGTGACATTGGGTGGCGGCAACAAAATGCAGAAGTTGTCTTGCTTGGTCGTATCAGTACCCGCATTGAAATAGCCACGAGATTCCCACAGCGGGTACCAGTGCCGTTCAATGCTGGCCGGTTCAAAAGATTTATCGAGTTCCACAGAAGTTCAAATAGGTAAACAGAAGCGCCGAATTATACCGGAGGGGACTTGCTTTACTGATAGATGTTTTTGGAGGCGATGACGATAGCAGAGGTATTCTTAAACAAGTAATCACAGCTGTATCTGATTGTTAACAACATGGCAATAAAATTGAGTAAATAAATGTACACAAATAATGGCTTGTCGTATATCTATTGTCATATTCCCATAGGATAATGACAGGCGATACTCATGTTTCGGTGGCGTTATTTGCTACCGGGTTGGGTATCTTCAAAGTGTTTTTCAAATTAATTTCAATTAAGTTTTCAATTCGGTTTCTAAATAAGGGGTAGTAAATGAAAACAAGTAAGCTTTTGTTGGCGCTGTTCGTGGGTGCTAGTCTTTTGTCATCGCAGGTCTTTGCAGCTTCAGGTTGGACTTATCGTCAAATAGGAAATTTAGGTTTCGCATCTACAACTGGTACGGCTGTTAATGCGAGTGGCCGGGTGGCAGGTTATTCTGCTACTCCTGGGCAAGCTGCTGTTCATGCTTTCATTACGGGGGCCAATGGAGTAGGAATAACGGATCTGGGGGTTCTGAGTACTGCAACGGGCGCAGTTAGTTTTTCTGCTGGGATAAATAAAAATGGCAAGGTGGTGGGATGGTCGGATGTGCCACACGTAAATGGCTCTTTGTATCATGGTTTTGTCACGGGCAACAATGGCGTGGGATTAACTGACATAGGTACTCTAATACCTATGCCGGGTGGCGGATATGCAAGAGATAGCTTTGCTTACGCAATTAATGATGCAGGCCGTATAGTTGGTATGTCTAGCCAGTTAGACGTTAGTTATTTGGCTTACATTACTAATACCAGTGGTACTGGTATGCAAAGTTTGGGAACGTTAGGTGGTATTAACAGTTCAGCGCGTGCCATCAACGCATCAGGGCGAGTTACAGGGAATTCAAATCTGGCGGGTGATCTTTTAATACATGCATTTATTACAGGTCCTAATGGAGTCGGTATGACAGATTTAGGAACAATAAATGGTAATGATTGGAGTTTTGGTACAGCTATTAACGCGTCTGGTCAGGTAGTTGGAGATTCTTATAATACGGGCGGCTCCGGCGGTGTCCAAGCTTTCATTACGGATGCAAATGGAGCAAATATGAGAGACCTTGGCAATTTGGGTGGAAACACCACTTACGCCCTTGGAATTAATGCATCTGGGCAAGTGGTGGGAAGCTCCCCACTTTATGTAAGCGCCGGGAAAACCGCATTTATTACGGGACCAAATGGAGTGGGTATGGTGGATTTAAATACTTTGGTTACTATACCTGATGGATCTTTAAACGAAGCTGTTGCTATTAATGATAAAGGGCAGGTTGTTGCTACCGGAAGCAACGGCAACAAAACTTATTTATTGACACCTCCACCACACTGTTTGACGGGTTGGTAAGCAAGGTAAGTTATTTTTAAAAAGAGTATTTAAAAACAAACCGGCAAAAGCCGGTTTGTTTTTTGCAGGACTGAAACTAGCCTATCGTTTTAGTTCGCTCCGTCGCAGACCGAACTAAGTCGGCAATCAATAGCGGCAAACTATCGTGCAAGGCTGCGCCCACTTCTGCGGCGATGTGTTCCGCCACGCCATCAAGCTGCCTAGCGACGAGTTTGGGTAGGGTAGCGGCTAGCCAGTCTTCTACGGCGCGAGCGATATCTGGGGGAAGTGGGGCTAGCAGGTCATGCATATGTTCGGCTAGGGCTTGTGCGCCGGGGCCGCCGGAGAGTGAGGCGGCAAACTCGGGTGTGGCTACGTTGGGGTCGACTAAATTTGGATCAAAGACTTCGGTGAGAGTGGGGACGTCTTCAGCGGGTGGTGTAAGTGGTGCAACCGGCTCAGCGCCAGCGGCAACGAAAGCACGGCGGCGACGCATGAGCGCATCGGCTTTTCCAAAAACATCTTCTTTAGCTACGCTCATATTGTTATGGTGTTGTGCTGTATGTGGAATTCAGCTCAATTAATCTCAGCTCAGCTAAGTTGAGTTAAGCGCTTAGGTTATGTGTTTGCAGGGCATACCCGCGGTCGCGATAAAACTTAAAACGTTCGCGCGCGGGTTGGCGGTCCGCATCGCTAGTGCCGACAATTTCGACGAGTTGGTCAAAACGTGCAAACACGGGCGGGAGCTCACCATCCAGGTTGATCAACACGTCGTGATGCGGCGCTTCCGTAAGCGAGGTGGCTGAAGAGCCAATAAGGACGGGCGTCTCCGAGGCAAGCTTTGACTCTAAACGGCAATGTGGCAAGAAGCCTGTGGCAGGCTGCGACCACAGTTGCCTGTCGAGTTGGGCGGCGACGGTTTCGTCGGGTGCATAGACCAAAACATGGCGCCCATCTTGATGCAGCTCGTTGACTAACCGACAAGCTATTTGAATCTTGTCGGTTGCGCCGTGATAAAAATCAATCCGCGTCATGTTGGTATTACAGTTTTCCTGCACGCTTCATGAGGAAGTGCGTAAGAAGCGGAACGGGGCGACCAGTTGCGCCTTTTTCTTTGCCCGATTTCCACGCCGTGCCTGCGATATCGAGATGTGCCCAACGATATTTTTTGGTATAGCGGGCTAGGAAGCACGCCGCGGTAATAGTGCCGCCTGCGCGTCCGCCGATATTTGCCATGTCCGCAAAATTGCTCTTGAGTTGATCTTGATATTCGTCGAAAAGCGGCAGTTGCCAGGCGCGGTCAGCGGAGATTTGTCCTGCTTCCAACAACTCTTGTGCAAGTTGATCGTCGTTCCCGAGTAAGCCAGAGGTAATGTTGCCGAGGGCAATGACACAAGCGCCAGTGAGGGTGGCGATATCTACCACGCAATCCGGTTCAAAACGTTCAGCGTAGGTGAGTGCATCGCATAAAATCAAGCGACCTTCGGCGTCGGTATTCAATATCTCGATTGTTTGCCCGGACATGGAAGTAACAACGTCGCCAGGACGTGTTGCTGCACCGCCGGGCATGTTTTCCACGGCGGGTATCAGCCCAACAACATTCAGCGGAAGCTTCATTTGTGCGATGGCGCGGAAAGTGCCAAGCACGCTGGCTGCGCCGCACATGTCGTACTTCATTTCGTCCATCTCGGCACCGGGTTTAAGCGAGATGCCGCCCGTATCAAAAGTGACACCCTTGCCGACCAGGACGACGGGTTTGGCTTTGGCCTTGCCGCCGTTGTATTGCAAGACGATGAAGCGTGGCGGTTGGTGCGAGCCTTTTGAAACAGATAACAGGGAACCCATGCCGAGTTTTTCCATTTGGGCACGATCAAGCACATCACATTTCAGCTTGAATTCTTTGGCAAGTTTTTTGGCCTGTTCGCCAAGATAGGTCGGCGTGCAGAAATTGGGTGCCAAGTTACCGAGATCCCGGGTGAAGTTCAAGCCTTGGGCGATGGCTTCAGCGCTGGTTAAAGCGTCGGCCGCTTGCTTGGCGTCCTTACCCGCAGGGACTAACAAGCTAAGGTTTTTGAGTGCAGGAGCACTACTTTCTTGCTGCACTTTGAGGTGAGAAAAGCGATACAGAGCATCCTGCACTAAAAGGACTGCTTGACGGACGCGCCAATCTAGGCCGCGTGGGCTGGTGTCCAGCTCGGTGAGAGTGAGAGTGGCATCGGTGGCTGCGGTGTTTTTAAGCGCATGGATGGTGGCTGAGATAGCGGTGCGATAGGCTTTTTCGTTGAATTCTGTTTGCTTGCCCAAACCCACCAACAATACGCGTTGAGCAGCGATGTCAGGAACGCCAAGCAATAACAGGGTGGTACCCAGCTTGCCGTCTAAATCACCTTGCTTCAAGATGGCCGTTAAATGGCCCTTTGCGGCCTTATCGATAAGCTGCGCTGCGGCAGAAAGTTTGCGATTTTCGAAGACACCAACAACAATACAACTGGTCTTGGCTTTGTCCGGGCTGCTGCTTTTTATGCTAAATTCCACGCGCTGCTCCTTTGTTGTTTCGTTTTGGTGTGGTGGTGTTGAGCTAAAACTAAAAAATCAAACGGTGAAAGCTCAGTGAACCAGTTATTGATTATCCCTTTTATTATCCCTTCTCGTCTCTATAAAAGTCAAAATGGCGCGCGGACTGATATTTGAACGTGCACTTAAGCGCGAATTAGCCAATAGTGCCGGCGCGGTGTTTGTCGCCCTGTTCGCTATTTTATTGACTACGCAATTGATCCGTTTACTGGGCGACGCCGCCGTCGGCAAACTCGCATCCGAAGCCGTGATTGCGCTCATTGGCTTTAATGCGCTGAATTATCTGCCTATCCTGCTTTCGATCACCCTGTTTGTGTCTGTGCTCATGACGCTTTCACGTAGTTATCGTGATTCAGAAATGATTGTGTGGTTTGCATCGGGCTTGCCCCTCACCGCATGGGTGCGGCCGGTCCTGAAGTTTGCTGCGCCTTTGCTGCTCGCTATTGGCCTGTTATCTCTCTTCCTTTCACCTTGGGCCTTATCCAAAAGTGCGGAATATCGTCAACGTATGGATAGCCGCGACGATGTGGCACGCGTCTCTCCGGGCGCTTTCAAGGAGTCCCCCAATGGCGATAAAGTGTTTTTTGTGGAGTCTGTTTCAAGTGATGAGCGCCACGTTAAAAATATTTTCATCAGCTCAATGCAGCACGGGCGCCTCGGTGTCTTGATGGCGAGTAAAGGATTCACTGAAACAGCGGCCAATGGAGATCGCTTCGTCGTGCTCTTGAATGGGCAGCGTTATGAGGGAACGCCGGGAACGCCGGAATATCGCGTGATGCAATTCGAGCGTTACGCTGTGCGTATTGAGGCGAAAGAAGTACGCGCTATTCAATTAACGGCAAAAAATGCAACTTTGTCGGATCTATTAATTACGCCAACGAATCAAAATTTAGGCGAACTACTGTGGCGCTTAGGGTTGCCACTCGCCGCACTTAATTTGGTTTTATTGGCTATTCCCTTGTCTTTCGTTAATCCTCGCGCAGGCCGCACCAATAATTTGGTTTTGGCACTGCTGACTTACATGATTTACAACAACATTATTTCTTTGTGTCAATCGTGGGTAAGCCAAGGTAAATTAGCTTTTGGCGTAGGCTGGTGGATGGTTCATGTGGTGATGTTTGTATTGCTAATTGCATTGTTCTTCCGCCGTATTTCTGTATTTTCTTGGTTCAGATTTAGGCTTGGCCGGGTCGCTTCGCGATGAAAATCTATCAACGGCATTTTGCCAAAGAGATCTATGTTTCTGTGACGCTAGTGTTGGTGGCGTTCTTATTTTTATTCGCTTTTTTTGACTTCATTCATGAGCTAGAAAGTGTGGGGCAAGGCGGTTACAAATTGCAGTATGCCGTGCTGTATGTGCTGCTCACGATACCTGGCCGTGTCTACGAGTTGGCGCCCGTAGCTGTGTTGATTGGATCACTTTATTCGCTGACTTTGCTAGCTCGTCAGTCCGAAATTACTGTGTTGCGAGCGTCCGGATTGTCCACCGCAAACATTTTGATTGGTCTGGCCAAACTGGGCTTGGCGTTTGCATTACTCACCTTCATTTTCGGCGAGTTTGTCGCTCCACCCGCGGAGCGCATGGCCCAACAATTTCGTATGAAGGCCATGTCTGCGATGGTCGGTCAAGAGTTTCGTTCCGGCTTGTGGGTCAAGGACGAAAATAGTTTTATCAACGTGCAAGCGGTTCAGCACGATTCTAGGCTTAAGGGTGTGCGTATTTATGAGTTTGATAAAGAGCATACGCTGCACTCAATTTCTGATGCTGAAGAAGGGGAGTTTTTACCCCCGGATGCTTGGCGTCTGACTAACGTAGTGCAAACCCTATTTGAGAAAGAGCGCACCCGTGTTGAGCGTGTTCCTGAAGCGCAATGGCGTTCGGCCTTAAACCCCGATATTTTGAGCGTGCTGATGGTCGTGCCGGAACGGATGTCGCTAGTGAGTTTGTATCGGTATATCGCGCATCTAAAAGAGAACTCACTCAAAACACAACGCTATGAAATCGCGTTATGGAAAAAACTGGTTTACCCCTTGGCAGCGCTCGTGATGCTGGCTTTGGCCTTACCCTTTGCTTACCTGCAAGACCGAATGGGGGCAGTGAGCGTGAAAGTGTTTGCTGGCATCATGCTCGGCATTACATTTCACATGTTGAACGGATTGTTTTCCAATCTCGGCATTATTAACAGCTGGCCACCTTTTTTTTCCGCAATTACGCCGAGCGCTTTGTTTTTATTGGCGGCGGCAAGCATGTTGTGGTGGGTAGAGCGTCGTTAGAGTTAACCTAAACCTAAACCTAAACCTAAACCTAAACCTAAACCTAAACCTAAACCTAAACCTAAACCTAAACCTAAACCTAAACCTAAACCAATCGCAAGAAGCGTATATCTAAAGCGTCTTCACTAGTTTTGTGCCCGCAAGCCGGTCATGTAAAAACTGACGATCGCGGTCGAATAAAGCCCAGAAAATCCCAACTCCACCCAGTAGTAGGCTGGGCCACGTGAGTAGGTAGCGCAACATCGCTTGTTTGTTTGAAACAAGCGATGTTGCGTTGCTGGCATCTACCAGCTTAATCTTCCACGTTTTCATGGGTAAAGTTTGTCCGTTTTTACGCCATAACCAAACGAAGTAAATCAACAAGACTAAAAAAATATGCAGCCACTTAACGCTCGCTACAAAGGCGACTTTCGAGATAACCCCAAGCAGTGTGTGTGGCAACAAAAACGTCACAGCAAGTATCCCAAGCAGCAGCAGTGATTCATAAAACATGCTTGCTAAACGACGTCGGATACTGAGCGTTTTTACCGGCATGCTAATTTGGGAACTATCCGTGTGCGTCGCAGAAGTGGCGACACTGGGTTCAGGCGAATGCGTCATTACGATTGTATTTTTACGAAAGCGTCAATGGATGCTTAAAAACGAGCTGGAGCGGCGACGGGCGGCGTGGAAAGAGGCAGGGGTGCGGGAGAAGGGTTTGTCGGCGCACTAGGTGAATTAGGTGGTGTTACCGCAGGAGGAGCGAGTGGCGCTGCCATCGGCGCGGAATTGACGGAAGTAGCTGGCTTATTAGCGGCCGGGGTTGAAAGTGCCTTTGCAGGTGTAGGCGCTACTAAGGGTGACAACGCTGCGGGAGCGGCATTTAGTTTTTTGGCAGCGGCTTTTTTTGCGGGATGCAAAGAGGCCTTCTCAGCTAGACGTTTTTTTTCATCTTCTGGTAGATCTTTGTATTCTTGCCACTTTTGCTTTATCACTTCTTTGTCTTCAGGTGAAACTTTTTGCAAAGTCTTATATTTTTCGCGCGCTTTTTTACGCTCTTCAGGGGTTAGGTCGGCCCAATATCGCATGTTCTTTTGAATGCGAGTTTGTTCTTCAGTCTTCATGGTGGGGTAGCGTGCAGCAATACCCAGCCATTTTTTTCGGCTATAGCCTTCCAGTTGATTCCAGTCTTGAGCGAGCGGCGCAAGAACCTGTTTTTGTTGAGGTGTTAGTTCGGTCCACGCAGGTTCGTCCAGAACTGGAATCGCTGCCTGAGTAGGCAGCGGAGCAGCTAGAAAAAAAGTGAGGAGTGCGACTACAGCTGAGAGGAGGGCTGCTCGAGCCATGCGTGAAAGCCCCGGTCGAGGTAAGCGTTGATAGGTAAGTCATCTGACAACAAGGCCGAGTCAACTTCCTCAGTTTCGGCGGCTTGCATATCGTCATTCCAATAATTAACGCCGAATATGGCAATTGCCAAGCCTATTAGCGCAAATAAGGTGCGTGCGTGTGGCATGAGCACATCACTTGTTATTCCGCCAAAACCAGCAAGGCTTAATTGAGAAGAAGTTTTTTGATGAGCTAATGCGTTTTGACGTGCTTGAAACAGCTTGTCCGTCGTGGATCGATCAAGGCTATGCGCGCTCTGGTTCAGATGGCTTCTGAGCTTATAGGCAAATTCACGTTCTTTCATAGCTTGATTCCTTTCACTTTCAGAGCGGTTGCCATTGTGTGAGTTGCGCGAGAACAGTGTGTTTTAACACTGCCTTCCGAACAACCCATGGCAACAGCCGTTTCAGCAATATTCATATCCTCCCAATAACGCAGCAGGAAGGCTTCACGTTGACGTGGAGGCAGTTTTTTTATCTCTTCTTCAATAATTGCAAGGAGTTGCGCTTGTTCTAATTGCCCATGTGGGGTGTCCGATTGATTGGACTCGTCCACCATCTCTAAAGTTTCAAGAGGGTCTGAATCATCGTCTCCTGAAGTAAAGGCGGAGAAAAGTGTAACCCAAGTAGAGCGTACTTTTTGTCTACGGTAATAATCTCGAATCGTGTTCTGCAATATTCGTTGGAACAGCATGGGAAGTTCAGCTGTCGGCTTATCACCATATTTTTCAGCGAGCTTCAGCATGGAGTCTTGCACAATATCCAGCGCCGACTCTTCGTTGCGCACAGCAAACAATGCCTGCTTAAAGGCACGACGCTCTGCACCGGCAAGAAAGTCGGAAAGTTCTATTCGAGTGGCCAGAGCTATATCCTCGAAAAGCGCGTGGTTGTTTGCATTGCGTTAAATGCCTTGACCAATGAAGAGTGAGCCAGTAAGGTTACAGGTTTTTCGGCCATTTTTCGATGGCCCTTAGAAATTAAAAGCTAATTTAAACTCTTTTTTTCAATAAAAAAACCCTATACAAACTCAAATTAAGCTCGAAAATAATCAGAGCGAATCAGAGCAAATAGTCGCGTAAAAAATAAGGTAAGAAGGTGTGAACATGGTTTTGACCGGTGCGGAAATTGTAATTAGATGCTTGCAGGAAGAAAAGGTCGACCACGTGTTCGGCTATCCTGGCGGCTCTGTGTTGTATCTTTACGACGAATTATTCAAGCAAGACAAAGTTAAGCATGTGATGGTGCGTCACGAGCAAGCGGCCGTGCACGCTGCGGATGCCTATTCACGTTCTTCGCAGAAAATTGGTGTGTGCTTGGTAACCTCAGGGCCTGGTGTAACTAATGCCGTAACCGGCATTGCGACGGCCTACATGGATTCAATCCCAATGGTTGTCCTGACAGGGCAAGTTCCCACGGCGGCAATTGGGCAAGACGCATTTCAAGAATGCGATACCGTCGGCATTACCCGCCCTTGTGTGAAACATAACTTCCTTGTTAAGGATGTTAAAGACCTCGCTGAGACCATTAAAAAAGCATTTTACTTGGCGAAGACGGGTCGTCCTGGGCCAGTGTTGGTCGACATTCCAAAAGACATCACCACTCACACTTGTGAGTTTGTGTACCCTAAGAGCGTGGTAATGCGCTCCTACAACCCTGTTGTTAAGGGGCATTCGGGCCAGATTAAAAAAGCGGTGCAGTTGCTACAAGAAGCTAAGCGACCCATGATTTACACCGGTGGTGGTGTGATTTTGTCGGACGCGTCAGACAAGCTGACCAAGCTGACCAAAATGCTCGGTTTCCCCATCACTAATACGTTAATGGGCTTGGGCGGCTATCCGGCTACAGACCCGCAGTTCTTGGGTATGCTGGGCATGCATGGCACTTACGAAGCCAACATGGCGATGCAGCACTGCGATGTGTTGTTAGCGATTGGCGCACGATTTGATGACCGCGTGATCGGAAATCCAGCGCACTTCAATCTGAATACGCGCAAGATTATTCATATCGATATTGACCCGTCCTCAATTTCCAAGCGTGTGAAAGTCGATGTGCCGATTGTCGGCGGTGTCTCCGATGTGCTTGATGAATTGATGACGCTACTGAAAGCCGCAGACAAAAGCGCCAAAACAGATCCAAAAGCGCTGGCCACTTGGTGGAAGCAAGTTGAAGAGTGGCGCGGGAAATCTTGCCTCAAATACAAGATGGGCAAAGAGCTCATCATGCCGCAATACGTAGTGGAGAAGCTCTACGAAGTGACTGGCGGTGACGCTATCGTGACCTCAGACGTCGGCCAACACCAGATGTGGGCGGCGCAGTATTACAAGTTTGATAAACCGCGTCGTTGGATCAACTCGGGCGGCCTCGGCACAATGGGATTTGGTTTGCCCGCAGCGATGGGCGCACGTTTCGCCAATCCGAAAGCGACCGTCGCTTGTGTGACGGGCGAGGCTTCAATTCAAATGTGTATTCAGGAATTGTCGACCTGCAAACAATTCCGTTTGCCAATCAAGATTGTGAATTTGAATAACCGCTACCTAGGCATGGTGCGCCAGTGGCAACAGATGTTCCACGGCAATCGTTATTCAGAGTCGTATGTCGACGCTTTGCCCGATTTTGTGAAATTGGCTGAGGCTTATGGACACATCGGCATACAGGTGGAGAAGCCCGCCGATGTTGAGCCTGCGCTGCGCGAGGCGTTTGTTAAACATAAAAATGAACTTGTTTTCTTGGACATCCTGACCGATCAAACCGCTAACGTCTTCCCGATGATAGCGAACGGTAAAGGTTTATCCGAGATGATTTTGGCTGAAGACTTGTAGGCGATTATGCGACACATTATTTCAATACTTTTGGAAAACGAAGCGGGTGCTTTGTCACGCGTCTCCGGTTTATTTTCGGCACGTGCTTACAACATTGTGTCACTCACTGTTGCGCCGACTGAAGATCCTTCTTTGTCACGCATGACGATAGTGAGCATAGGCTCCGAGGATGTCATCGAACAGATCACCAAGCAGCTCAATAAGTTGATTGAAGTGGTGAAGGTGGTGGATCTGTCGGAAGCGCCTCACATTGAGCGCGAGCTGATGCTGGTTAAAGTGCGTGCAACAGGTAAAGACCGTGAAGAAATGAAGCGCATGTCGGAGATTTTCCGTGGCCGAATCATTGATGTCACGGACTCCACTTTTGTGATTGAGCTAACCGGCAACACCGCCAAACTCGACTCTTTCCTGGAAACGATCGGCAGCGCACTTATTCTGGAGACTGTACGTACCGGCGTGAGTGGAATCGGCCGTGGCGACCGGATACTAAAAGTCTAGTTAATCATTGAAGCGTTGATCCGATTTGGATTAGCCCAGCTTACTAACCACATTGACCACACTCACCCCATTTTTTATTGCATCACCCCATTTACATCGATATACCTACCTTAATTTACTACCCGTTTGAAAGGATTTCCATGAAGGTTTATTACGACAAAGACGCTGACCTCTCGATCATCAAAGGCAAAAAAGTAACGATCGTTGGCTACGGTTCACAAGGTCACGCTCACTCTCTTAACCTGCATGAGTCTGGTGTGAAAGTAACGGTTGGGTTGCGTAAAGGTGGCTCGTCTTGGGACAAAGCTAAGAATGCTGGTTTGGCTGTAGAAGAAGTGGCTGAAGCAGTTAAGGGTGCTGACCTAGTGATGATGCTTTTGCCAGATGAAACCATCGGCGAAGTTTACACCACTGAAATTGAGCCAAACATCAAGAAAGGCGCAGCGCTTGCCTTTGCACATGGTTTCAACGTTCACTACGGCCAAGTAAAACCGCGCGCTGACCTCGATGTCATCATGATCGCCCCTAAAGGCCCTGGCCATTTAGTGCGTTCTACGTATGCAGCGGGCGGTGGCGTTCCTTCACTGATCGCTGTACATCAAGACGTATCCAAGAAAGCTAAAGAGATTGCGCTGTCTTACGCAGCAGCTAACGGCGGTACGCGTGGCGGTGTAATCGAAACTTCTTTCCGTGAAGAAACTGAAACCGATTTGTTCGGCGAACAAGTTGTTTTATGTGGCGGTACGGTAGAGCTGATTAAAGCAGGCTTTGAGACCTTGGTTGAAGCCGGATATGCCCCTGAGATGGCGTACTTCGAATGCTTGCACGAACTGAAGCTGATTGTGGATCTGATCTACGAAGGCGGCTTGGCTAACATGCATTACTCCATCTCCAACAATGCAGAGTACGGCGACATTACGCGCGGCCCACGTATTGTGACGGATGAAACCAAGCTGGAAATGAAGCGCATCCTCAAGGAAATTCAAAGCGGCCAATACGCCAAAGAATTTATTCTTGAGAATAAAGCGGGCGCACCTACCTTGCTGGCGCAACGTCGTAACTTGGCAGCTCATCCGATTGAAGAAGTCGGCACCAAGTTGCGTAGCATGATGCCTTGGATCAAGAAAAATAAGCTGGTCGACCAATCGAAAAACTAGTCAGGAGAGAGTGTGAGCTTGAAGGCGTCTAAACAAAAAACACCTTCAAGCTCACCTCGTAAATGCCCCACCCTATGAATTATCCTCATCCCATTATTGCTCGCGAAGGTTGGCCGTTCCTCGGAATCTCCCTGCTCGTCAGCGTACTCGTCAGTGTTTTTGCTGGCCTCATTTGGGCAGCGCCGTTGTGGATACTCACGCTGTTCATTCTTCAGTTTTTTCGTGATCCACCACGCCATATTCCCGGCAACAGCAAAACCGTTGTTTCGCCTGCGGATGGCCGTATTGTCGTCGTCGAAAAAGTCCGTGACCCTTACGTCGATCGTGAAGCTCTAAAAATAAGCGTGTTCATGAATGTGTTTAACGTGCATTCCAATCGCAGCCCCGTGGATGGGCAAATCAAAGCGCGCTGGTATAACCCAGGTCGTTTTTTCAATGCTGCGCTGGATAAAGCGTCGACTGAGAATGAGCGTAATGCGCTATGGATCAAAACGCTGGATGGTCATGATGTGACGTGTGTTCAAGTAGCCGGACTCATCGCGCGCCGCATTCTTTGTTACGTTAAAGACAGTGATGATCTCGTGCGTGGTCAGCGTTATGGCTTTATTCGTTTCGGTTCGCGCGTGGATGTTTATTTGCCGGTTGATTCCCGCGTTAAAGTGGTCATCGGTGAAAAAGTCCAAGCCTCATCCACGATACTCGCCGAGTTGCCGTAACCGATTACCGTAACGATTTTTAGCCTATCCTAAAGCCAACTCTAAAACCCATCCTAAGCCACCATGCCTGAACTTCGTCCCCGTAAGAGTTTAATGAATCCCGAACTGCGGCGACGTGGCATTTACATTTTGCCCAATTTGTTCACCACGGCAGCTTTGTTTGCTGGCTTCTACGCCATTGTGCAAGCCATGAACGGGCGTTTTGAACACTCGGCAGTCGCCATTTTTATCGCCATGGTGCTGGATGGTTTAGATGGACGAGTCGCCCGCATGACTCACACACAAAGCGCCTTCGGAGCCGAATACGATTCCCTGTCCGACATGGTTTCATTCGGCGCAGCGCCTTCGTTGGTTATGTACGAATGGGCATTAAAAGACTTAGGAAGGATGGGCTGGATCGCCGCTTTCATTTACTGTGCGGCAGCTGCACTTCGACTTGCGCGTTTCAACACCATGCTGGAAGTGCAAGACAAACGCTACTTCCAAGGCTTGCCCAGCCCGGCGGCTGCTGCGTTAGTGGCCGGGCTAGTGTGGGTGCTCATCGACAATAACTACAGTGGCGACGATGCCCGCTGGTTCGCCTGCGCACTCACTATTTTTGCAGGTATCAGCATGGTCACGAATTGTCGTTTCTACAGTTTCAAAGACATCAATCTACGCCGTAGCGTACCGTTCCTTGCCATTATCGGATTGGTGACGGCATTTTTACTCATCACTAGTTACCCACCTGGCGTTTTATTCGCCGTGTTTCTTTGCTACGCCTTATCTGGATATGGCATGAGCTCTTGGCTTTGGTTTAAAGGACGTCAAGCTAATCAACCGACTGCTTGAGCAACTGCTTGCGCCGACGATTGAAACTAGGCTATATTCGTCCCATGAACTCGATGACGCACCCATCCTCGTTAGCTTTATCGTTATCCCCTCGCTTCTCCGGCCTGCTGCTTGCACGGCCACTGCTGCGTTCGCGCACATACTAAAACCCCCACATTAGTTGTACCCATTTTCACCGTAGCGGCCCGCGTTAAAATCCGCCCGCTGTCGATGAACTATATTCAAAAAATAAATGAGCAAAGCTCACCGGAGATGAAAATGAAAGACCACTTAATAATTTTTGATACCACCTTGCGTGACGGCGAACAAAGCCCCGGCGCATCCATGACGCGTGAAGAAAAAGTTCGCATCGCACGCCAGCTTGAACGTATGCGGGTGGACGTGATCGAGGCAGGCTTCCCGGCCGCATCCAATGGCGATTTCGAAGCAGTGAAGGCCGTGGCTGAGGCAATTAAAGGCAGCACGGTAGCGGCCTTGTGTCGTGCCTTCGACAAAGACATTGCGCGTGCTTTGGAAGCGATTAAACCGGCTCAGTCAGGCCGCATCCACACCTTTATCGCCACCAGCCCGATTCACATGCAGAAGAAGCTTCGCATGGAGCCAGAAGACGTGATTATCGCAGCCGTTAATGCGGTGCGCTTTGCGCGTAACGGCATCGACAACATTGAGTTCTCGCCAGAAGACGCTGGACGTTCTGAACTGGATTTTCTCTGCCGCATTATTGAAGCGGTGATCAAAGAAGGCGCGACCGTCATCAACGTACCCGATACCGTGGGTTACAACGTACCCGAACAATTTGCAGAACGCATCCGCTTATTGCGCGAAAAAATTCCTAACTCCGACAAAGTGGTTTGGTCAGTGCATTGCCATAACGACCTTGGTTTGGCCGTGGCGAATTCATTGGCGGCGGTTATGGCCGGTGCGCGGCAAGTGGAATGCACCATCAACGGTCTTGGCGAACGGGCAGGCAATACGGCGTTGGAAGAAATCGTTATGGCAGTGCGAACGCGCCAAGATTTGTTCACCTGCGATACCCGCATCGACACCACCCAGATTGTGGCAGCTTCCAAATTGGTCTCCGGTATTACCGGCTTCCCTGTGCAACCTAACAAAGCCATTGTCGGCGCGAACGCTTTTGCTCATGAGTCAGGCATTCACCAAGATGGCGTGCTCAAGCATCGTGAGACTTACGAAATCATGCGTGCGGAGGATGTGGGCTGGAATGCAAACAAATTAGTGTTGGGCAAACATTCTGGCCGCAGCGCTTTTAGAGCAAGATTGAAAGAGTTGGGCATTGAAGTGGAATCAGAGCTAGTGTTGAACACCGCCTTCACGCGCTTCAAAGAACTCGCCGATAAAAAGCACGACATTTTTGACGAAGACTTACACGCGTTAATGAGCGACGAAGTGGTCACCCCAGAGCAAGAGCATTTCCGGCTCGTCTCTTTACGTGTTGCTTCGGAGACTGGCGAAACACCTCATGCACGTTTAATGGTTTCTATTGGCGGGGTTGAACAGCCTGCTGAGGCGGAAGGCAGCGGGCCGGTTGATGCTTCATTCTGCGCAATTGAAACGGTAGTACATAGCGGTGCGGACTTACTGCTCTTCTCGGTGAATAGCATCACCGGTGGAACAGACGCCCAAGGCGAAGTCACCGTGCGACTCTCCAAGGCAGGACGCATCGTGAATGGGCAAGGTGCGGATACGGATATCGTCGTCGCTTCGGCCAAGGCCTATATCAACGCCTTGAACAAACTGCATTCCAAGGAACGCTTGAGTCCGCAGGAAGGTTAAATAAGTTTATTCTGGCTTCACCCACAACCGCGCGCTACTTACGGCGTGGTTGCTCCAGCCGCGTTAATCGAGCAAACGCCACCGCACTCACAAAAAATATCACCGCCAGGCTCAGTTCCACACTTGCAAGCCAGCGAGTCATGCCTTGCTCCGCCCACGCCCGCACAACGCCTTCACAGAAGTACGCCAAAATCAGCATAGACGCCCATTGATAGGTATAGCGTTTGCCGCGCAATACGCCAAACAGCGGGGCCATCAGCGGCAATACTTTTAGCACCAGCATCGAGCCGCCAGTTCGAAAAGGAGCGAGCCACAATTCCCATGCCACACACAGAAAAATAAGTGCGATGAGACTGGTGGATGCGACCAGATTGAGCAGGCCAGTGGTGGAAAGCTTGTTATGAGTGAGCATTGTGAACAGCGCCTAAAGTGGTTCCGGTAGAATCGCGCCATTCTAACGGAGAGGAGACCTCCTGATGCAGCTGTTAGGCCCTTTGCCCGATTTTGTTTCACGCTTTAGAGCGCGCTTTAAAGAAGAGCGTTGCGAACAAACAGCGGCCAGCTTGGCTTTTACCACCTTGCTCGGCATCGTGCCCTTCTTGGCCGTGGCCCTCATTTTGATTTCACGCTTTGAATTATTTGCAGGCTTCAGCGAAGCCGTGCGCAGTTTTTTGTTAGCCAACATGCTGCCAGAAAAAGCGGGGAAAGTTATCGCTGGCTACGCACTAAAATTTTCTTACAAGGCGGAGAGCCTGAACTCTATTGGCTTTGTGATGATCGTCGTCACCGCCGTGTTGCTCATGCTAAGTGTTGAACAAGCTTTCAATCGAATCTGGCGCGTACATCAACCCCGTGCTCTGTGGCAGCGATTGGCTATTTATGCGGGAATTTTGGTACTCGGCCCCATCGCCTTAGGGGCGAGCTTGGCCGTTTCCAGCTATCTTTTTACCGTTTCGCTTGGCTTGGTGAATGAGCCAAAGTGGGTCACCAACTTGATGTTGAAAACAATGCCTATTGCCACACTCGCCATGTTATTTGGTGTTCTGTATTACGTCCTACCCAATCGGGCTACGGTGAAATGGCATGCCGTCATGGGCGGCTTAATAGCCGCGCTGGGATTTGCAGTGACACAGAAGCTGTTTAGCTTGTATCTCGCCAAGTTTTCAACCTACACGGAGATTTACGGCGTCTTTGGTACGACGCCTATTTTTCTAATATGGCTGTACCTATCTTGGCTCGTCGTCGTGATGGGCGCATTAGTTGCTGCGGTACTGGACGATATCAGTCCGGCGAAAGGGCCAGGTATCAGAGCCAAAATAGCGGGAAAGCTTCGTGCTCGAACTGGAAAGGCTCGGGCGAGTCGGCCTGTACATCGGGGTTGATGAGATTCAATGCAGACCTGACTTGGAGGTGCGCACTGGCGAGACTTCGCGCAACCGTCCTCATGAGTGTCCCGAGAAGTACGTTAAATGGCGCTCTTAGGGCCATGTGCCCAAGGGCAATAAGTACGCGGTGTTTGAGTGCATAGCTATATGGTGTTTCAACGTTTATAAGGGTTAAGCTGCGTCATTACAATTTAAGCTTGACCACATTTAATCCTTTGCTTCCACGGGTTAAGCTTCTCTTCCACCTAGACTCGATTTGTCTTCAAGTTGTGGCAGACGTGTTCCGCTCGGTAATTCTTCCGCCCTTGACTGTGTTTGCCAAACAATATCTGCAATCTCTCGAATACGATCTACAATTGGTTTTGCATCGGTGCCAATCTTACCGAGTACTACGCCAGCGTCGCCGATAAGGCCCCAAAACCTATCTAGATCAGATACCTTCTTATGTAGTTCAGATTGTAGCTTCTCTAGGCGACTAAGCAGTCGCTGCTGGTGATCTTTCTCAAGTTGAGTTAGCCCTGCGATCATCTCTCTTAAACTGTTTATGAGTTGTTGAACCCGCTCTAAGTCGCCTTGAGAAAACTCATAAGCAAAGCCAGTTCCTAGCGATGCACGAAATCGATTTCTTAGAGAAGTAACTCGCAACTTGGAAGTTTCGGCCCCGCATGATGCACGAACGTCTTGGAAATACTTGTTTAGCTCAATGCACTGGTTTTCATCGCTTCCGCTGATTGACGGATAGTTAAATTTTATCGGAAGCAGATCAGATTCGATGACCTCTACCAGTAATGCATAAGTTTCGAGCAGTACCCCTAATTCTTCTTCAGTCCAACTATCATTGTTCAATTGTTGCAGTTCATGGAAACACATATCTAGAAGCTTGACCGTCCCCGAAACAGGTTCTTCGCGAAGCAATTGAATAAATTCGTCAGTGAAGTGCATGTTTGTCCTAGCAGAAAGTTGTAATGTTCAGGAAGCACTCTGAAAGGGTCTATTTCAAATTCCAAAACTAAAGCAGCGGAAAAGGTTCATGCTCAAACTGGAACAGCTCAAACGAACCCGTCTGCACATCAAGGCTAATGAGACGCGCTTGCTTAACTTGGGTCGTATCTTCGCCCGAAACAATAAAAAAGCGACGCGCGCTGTAACTACCCGGTGGGGTAAGCAGCGCCTGATTCTTGCGCAATGCGGGGACGGCAGGTAGAAGCAGGCCCGGGGTAGGTTGCTGACTTTGGTCACCATTGCGAAACATTAGACGTACAGATTGCGCGAGTGGGGCGAGCATTTCTAGGCCGAGTTCTAGGTGGTCGGCGCTATCGCTTTTCATCCAACGGACGACGCAGACGTTCCATGGTTTTTCAGACGTAGTGCGCAGGGCGATGACGCTGCCTTGAACTAAACCTTCCATTTTTCCCGACACATGCATCACTGCAAAACCGGATGGACTTTCGTTAATAACCATCCATTCGGTTGTTTGCGGTGGGCTGGTTTCCAAGTTATCTAGGTCGACCAATCCATCGGTATTTGCGGGGGTGATGCCTTGATCTATTAACTTCCACAGATCATCTAAGCCAATACAAACCTCTGCGCGATAGTTAATGGCGCGGCGCATAGATTTGCGGAGTGGTGGTGTTTTCCAGTGGGTTTGCAGGTGCTTAAGGGCGCAGATTCCCGCGGGACTGGCGGCATGTTCCGATAAGCGTAGGTTAGCCGCAGGCATGCCGGATTCCAGCGCTGAAATTTGTTCACCCAAAAGCCGCGCTAACCGCTGGAAAGAGCAGAAGAGTTGCTTTTTGTCTTGCGATAACTCGTGGCGATTCGGCGCGACGGGGCCTGTGTCCTGTTCGGTGTTAACCACATACCAACCTTCCCACCCATCTTCGGTTTTTTCTGGAGCTTGGGCTTGCGTTTCCACGGCCACCGCAAACTGGGTAAGGTAATCACAGGTGAGCGCAACCTCACTGGGGGACAGGCCGCGTGGTTGGGCGGCTGCCAGGGCGAGCATGCCTTTGTAGAGCTTGTCGGCGTCTAACTGGATAGCGGGTGAGACTTTGATTTCGGGATCAAACGTTTCCGACGCAATCCGTGCCAAGTGGTGCGCGCGTAACCATAAATTAGACGGCGGCGGGGCGGCTACCAAACAACTGGCGTCGAGTTGAGCACTTAAGCTGCGTAACGCACGCGCCGCGACGATTGAAGGATTACGGCGTTTATTTTTGGTGAGGCGTTCATCCGCTTGTTGCAATACACGTTCATAACCGGTTGTAACTTGGCCATGAAGCTCGATTAACAAGGCGGCTTTGGCACGTAGGCTGCGCTCTAAAGGTAGTTTGGCTTCAATTAAAACTTCTCGGAGCGCAGTGGTCAGCTTGTGCGCACGATCATAAAAAAGGTCAAGAATTCGGTGGTACCGAAGCGGGTCAAGTTGCAGCTGGCCGAGCGCATCGCAATGCTTGCCAAATGAGACCAAATCGTCAGCTGGATCCGTTTCGAGCGGTCTAGCTAACCAAATTAGGATGTCGTTTAAGCCGGAAGGATGGCGATCAGAGGCGTTATTGTGAATTTCTTGCATATACGCAAAGTCCCGCAAAATGGGGCTGGAGCCAACGAAAAGTGATTGTAGATCAATATGAACGTTTGCAATAGTTTGGGGGCTAGCGAATTGGCTAGCGAATTGGCTGGCCAAGGAGCGAATTAAGAGCGAATTAAGGAGCCGCATTATGTTTATCTGTTTTTCTATCAGGAATTCTCCGCATTGTGCTGTTAGCCCTTAGCGCGGATAATTGCGCCCTCTTCTTTTCCTTTTTCCCGCTTTGGATTGCACCATGAACGCAACTACACTCCTTTCTGACAAACCTATTCCACATCAAGATCGCTTGATTATGGCGCTTGACGTGGCAGATGCAACAGCCGCGCGGGCGCTGGTTGGGCAATTGGGTGACAGCGTTACCTTCTACAAAATTGGTCTGGAGTTGTGCATGGCGGGCGGGTATTTTGAGCTGCTTGATTGGTTGGTGAAGCAAAACAAGAAGGTTTTTGTTGACCTTAAGTTTTTCGATGTACCTGAAACGGTGCGTTCCGCAGTGAGGTCATTGGCTGGCTGTGGAGCAACTTTCGCAACTGTGCATGGCAATCAGTCGATTATGGAAGCGGCAGGGAAGGACAAAGGCGCCCTGAAAATACTGGCGGTCACCGCTTTGACTAGTTTAGATCGTGGCGATTTGGACGATCTTGGTTTTCAGTGCGATGTCGAAAAGCTCGTTCTATCCCGCGCTCGGCGTGCCTTGGAGGCGGGCTGTGATGGCATTGTTTCCTCCGGCTTGGAAGCGCCCATGATCCGCAAAGAGTTGGGGCAGCGTTTAATGGTCGTGACCCCGGGTATTCGACCCGTTGAAAACAAACCTGCTGACGACCAGAAGCGTACGGTAGATGTGGCGCAAGCCTTTGAAAATGGAGCGGATTATATTGTTGTCGGACGTCCTATTCGGCAGGCGGCTGATCCACGTACAGCAGCGCTGGCTGTGCAAAAAACGATTGCTGAGGTTTTTGGTGTTTAGTTTGGTGTTTAGTTTGTTCTTAGGGTGCAATAGGGGTGCTTAGGGTTGTTTGAATATAATCCAAAGCAACCTCAACAACAGAAAAAGTGCCGACTCTAAGCGGGGCGCAAATCCGGCCTAACGCACATTAAAGCTTGTTTTTTCTGCGCTTTCTGCCTACAATACCGCCCTT
>Ga0209181_10000271_pt1 | contig 97378 bp, 61 predicted proteins | sample MAT05_FD_187208 | JGI IMG/M metagenome (GOLD analysis project Ga0209181, IMG submission 187208) | Freshwater microbial communities from Lake Fryxell liftoff mats and glacier meltwater in Antarctica - MAT-05 (SPAdes) (version 2) | ecosystem: Environmental > Aquatic > Freshwater > Ice > Liftoff...
TACACCAGTCTGGTGCTTCATTTTCGCGCCACCGAAGAAATGATAATTTGTTCACAACACATCCTCGGCGCGCGGTTTCGCCTCTCGAGCTCCGCTCCGAAGACTCCGCGTCGCGGCTAATCGAGGTAATATGAAGTGCGATAGTATTACGCTCCGACATGATTCGGACGCGAACCCGGAGATGAATTGCGGTTCGTAATCACATCATGACGGCGTATCTTACGACTGGACCGTTACTTAATCGGTTTCTGTGGGGCCTCAAATTGTTCTGATGAACTTTCTTCCGGACGAGTCAAATGGTTCCGGACGTGGGGTGGCCATATCACCCGGAACCAATTTCGTCGGCGATAACTCCGCATCACTCAACGCAGTATGAAACGCGGAACGGCCCCGCTCTCTGCCGACAAAATCCTTACACCCCGCAAAGTCGCCTCAAGTTCACACCCGCTCGTTGCCGATCTTCCTGATGGGGGAACGGTTCGCGACGACGGGGGGGCTGCCATGAGCGACTCACGAGGTTTGCTCGATCGGATCACTGCGTTTCGGCAGCGGCTGGAATCCGTGCCATACATGATCCCGGATCTCATCGCGGTCGACCCCGGTGCAGATCGCGGTATCGTCAATGAATCCGAGGCATTCCGCCTTCGGCTGCAACAAATCGTCGCCGCGCCGAACGTTCCCGAAGGCCCGCCCGCCCCACAATTTACCGACCGTGCGCGCCGACTCCTGGCAGCCGCCAAGAGCCTGCTCGACCGACAGCGGGCGTTCACTGCCGACCCACTCTACGCGGCACTCGCAGCCGACGCACAGAACCCAGACCCGCTCGTCACGTACCACTCGGAAACCGTCGCGGTCACCGATTCGGCCGTGCGGCTCGCTCAGTCGTTCCCCGATTCGCCGTCGCTCCAGTTGAAGCAGTGTACTGGGTTGGACGGGCTTCTCGGGGTTGTGCAAGAACGCCTCGCGGTTCAGGAGCGTGCCCTCACTCGACGGAAGTCTGACGCCGAACGCATCGACCGGCTCGCGGCGATCTACATGGCGATGGCAACCGGAGCGTCGGTGGGATTGCCTTCGGTGGCGGCGCTGGCAGAAGAACTGCTGGAAGAAGCCCGGAAGTCGATGCCGTTGCGATTCGTGTACGCACCCGTTGAATCGGTCGCGGCACATCGCGGGGCCACCGCGTTCCCGGCACCCGTGCGGTTCCTCGCGGCACACGCAGTGAACGTCGCTCAGGTGATCGCTCGCCTGGTTCCCGCCGATCCCGAGTGGTCTGCCCGGCCACTACTGGCGGTGGTTGCGGCGCTGCTGGTGGATTGCGGTATGACGACGGTACCCGCTGCCGTGCTCGCGAAGACCGGTGGACTGACCCCGGGTGAACGTCGCCTGATCGATGCACACTCGCAGATGGGTGCAGAACTGATCCTGCGATGTTTCCCGGAAGTTGCTCCGCTCGCGGCTGCCGTCGCTGCCCATCACGAGCGATCCGATGGCACTGGCTATCCGAACGGGCTGAAAGGCACGACCGCTCCGTCGCTGGGTCGGTTGCTCGCAGTGGCCGATATCTACGCGGCATTGAGTTCGCCACGACCGCACCGCCAGGCTCGCGACGGTCGTGCGGCGCTTACCGAAACGCTTCTGATGGCGGAACACGGTCAACTCGATCGAACCTTCGCCGGCTTCCTGGTTCGCCTGTCGTTCTATCCGGTCGGCACGGTTGTCGAGATGACGGATGGTCGGGTCGGGGTGGTTGCCGCGAATCACCCGAATCCGGCAGACCCTCGCACTCCAGGGCGTCCCGTCATCGCCATCCTCGCGGATACCGACGGCGTGTTGCTGCCACACCCCGAACACGTCGATCTTGCCACCGTGGACCGAGGCGGCATCCTCCGGGCGCTGCCCCCTGAACGTCGCCGAGAAGTACTTGGCTCACGTTACCCCGATCTCTGTTGAGAAGCGAAGCGACAGGGGAGCAGGAGTCAAGCAAAGTGGGAGAACAGACACCCCGTTTGGTCCCACTCTCCGTGACTCATACTCTCCCCCTCGATCCAACCGCGTTCGGCGGCAAACCATGAGCGCTTATCTCTCCGCCACTCGTCATCCGTGGGCATGCCTGCTGTTCCTCGTGCCGCTGCTCGCGGTCTACGAAGGTGGTGTGCTGTGGCTCGGTGGCGATCAGGCGGATCGAATGCGTAATGGTGCTGATGCCTGGCTGCGCTGGGGGCTGGAACGATTCGGGGCAGGGCAGGTGCTTGCAGCTCCCGTGGTAGTGATTGCGGTGATGTTGGTCTGGAGTTGGTGGCGCTGGACCGACCGTCCAACCGATCTGGTGACGACAATCTTCGGCATGGCGTTCGAGAGCTGTCTGTTCGCGGTGGGTTTGTGGCAGTTCAGCCGAAACTTTGGTCCGATTCTCGACGGTCTTGGCGTACAACTTCAGATTGGCGGCCAAACCAGCCCGATGGCCAAGATCCTCACATTCATCGGGGCCGGGATTTACGAAGAAGTGCTGTTCCGTCTGGGCTTGTTCGTCGGTCTTCTTGCCACACTGCGAGTGCTGCAAATCCCGAACATCATCGCTGTGCTACTCGCCACAGCAACCACGGCTCTGGCATTCGCCGCGGCGCATCATATCGGCCCATATGGCGAACCGATGCGTGCGGATTACTTCGTGTTCCGCACCACAGCGGGGCTGTATTTCACGCTGTTGTTCGTCTCTCGGGGGTTCGGGATCGCAGTGGGTGCTCACGCCGGGTACGACGTACTCGTCGGCGTGAGCGTGAGTTAATCCCGGAGCGGTGGAATCACATCACGGAAACTTCGGCTTCGGGAACCCTGGTGGTGGGAATGGCTGAATCTGAATACCGGCTACTGGAACCAAGCCCACCAAGCCCGTGAGTAATCGACCCTTGAATTGGTCGAGTTCGTTGTTGAAGTCGGATTCGGGGAACTCTTCAGCAAGCTCCTCGGTGTAAGTCGCCACGGGAGGCGCGTCCAGATCCGTGCGAAATTCAGCCTTCGCTTTCAGCCGGTACTTTCCTTTGCTCGATTCAACTGGGACGAACTCGTAGGTGATCTCGTAGTGCGCATGGGGTGCGTCGTCGGGCTTCGAGGCGAAGTCGATCAACTGGATCCCCACGGCCGTGCGTGGGATGACGAACTGGATCCCATCGCGTGGCGGGACGGGTGGCATGAGTTGGGCGAGTTTCCCCATGATTCCACCTTCAGCGACGTAGTAGTCTGGGTCCTTTGAAGCCGGGTTCACTTTCTTCCCTTCGACCTTCCCGACGATCTCGTCGCGGAGTTTCTCAACGCGTTTCTCGGCACCTGGTTTCGGGTTCACCTCCGACACCGTCAGCGATACGACTGGCCGGATGGCGTCCTTGAGCGAGTCGAGAATCTTGATCATTCCCTTGCGAAGTTCCGGGTCTCCGAGCGGTTGCGCCTTGAGATTGTCGACGGCCCGGTTGTATTCCTGGGCGAGCCGTGCTTTCACCTGCTCGCGGTGGCGGGTGTTGTTCTTCTCGTCCAACAGGTACATCTGGAGGAACCACGGCTCGCAGTTCTCCTGAATGACCGCGCTATAAATCGCGTCATCGTGAATTGGCGGGTTCACCACTTCCTTCATCACGACATACAGCAATACCCCCCCGACAAGGATGACGATGTAGGGCATGAACGATGGCGTGGCGCGATTCTCGCGCTTGGGTTCCTCGGGCACTCCGGTGATGTCGAGGTCGATCAGCTTCAGGTTGATGTTGCCCTCGTGATCCTTCGGTTCGTGATCATTCTCGGAGACAAAACGAGCCAACCCGCCCAGCTCGGTCGGCGACATACTTGCTCGCTCGCCTCCCTCGGAGCCGCGTGCCCACGCGAGGTAGTTCAGGAACACCACCATTTGCTCGGCCCGTAATTCGTTCTTGAGAGTGACAACGATCGGGGGACCACTCTCGCGAAGGCCGCGTACGACGCTGTTCTGATAGGTCCCGTTGTTGTAGTTGTGGGTGAAATTCGCTTCGACAATATCGTCGATCGGAGTAACCGTCACCTGTTCTCGGTAAGCCTCGTAGAGATGAAGTGCATCGACGTAGGCCCAGTGGCCGGCCATCGTCTTGCTCCCCCGGCTTGCGGAGCGATGCCCCGCGAAAAGGAGCCACCCACCCAGCAGCAATCCGGCGGTCTGGAGCAGTGCCACCCGACCGGGATCCTTGTAGACCACGTCGACCATGCTCGTGAGCGTCACGAGGAGCGTGACAACGATCACCCCGATACCACTGATACACCCACATCCTGCCATGGTGGAATTCGTGAGCGCGAACACCCCGGGCGCTCCGACTCCCGCGGTATCACGAACCTCGGTTAGATACTCCCGAGTGACGTTGTCGAGTTCCTCGAAAACGAAGGTCTGCGACATGGCACGATGTCCCTGTGGTGCGATGACGATTCGAGTCGAACTGTAATCGGTGTTGCCTCGCCAATCAAGTGGCGGGTCGTCGTTGGGTGAACCCACCAGTAACCAAGTTTATCCAACCATCGTGTGAGGTACGAACCGGCTCGTGTTCCGTGTTACCAGCGAATCATCCTCGCGAATGCCAAGCCCGCACGCCACGCCATTGACAACCCAGCTTCCCAGCACCGGATATCTGCCGTCGTGCGGTTTCAATTCCTTGGCAATCGCCTGATACACATACGGCGGACTGGCGTAGGGGCCATCGGTCTCGAACGACAGTTTTCCGTCGATGACGACCTGAATGTTTGCCCCCTCGCGAGCGTGGACTGGCTTGCGAACGTAGCTCCCCGAGGGTAATGGGTCGAATGATGCGGGAAGCAGAAACGGGCTGTCCGGGTGCCGCTCGTAGAGCAGCGGTAGGATGCTCTTGCAACTCAGGATGGCTTTCCAGGGCGGTTCCACCCAGCGCGTCGTGGCCTTAAGGAAGTTCGGGCCGAACTCCTCGCGGAAGATCCACTCCCACGGGTAGAGCTTGAAGCAGCGATGAATCGGAAAGCCTGTGTTATCAACGAACACGTTGCGAACGCGGTCCCAACTTACGTCGGTGATGTCGAGGAATGACGTCTTGAAGCCCGCCTGGATCGCCGTGTCCCGCATGTATTCGGCGGTGATGTAATCTTCCGGGCTATCAGTCTTCGTCATCGCGGTGAAGTGAATCGGGCCGCCGTCCGCTTCGCGGATTGCTTTCCAGGCATCAATGAGTCTTTCGTGGATGCTGTTGTACTGGTCGCCACGCTCGTCCACGTCCTTGAGCCAGTACCACTGTGCGACTGCCGCTTCGACCAATCCCGTCGGCGTGTCAGCGTTGTACTCCAGCAATCGCGGGGCACCGACACCATCGAATGCGAGATCAAACCGACCGTAGACTGAAGGTTGTCGTTCTTCCCACGACCGGATGACGTAATCCTCATACTCCTTGGGAATGAGGAATAGACCAAACATTCGCTTGTCGATGACTTCCTGCACGAGTTCCATGCACATTTCATGCAGTGACTGTGTGGCCTGCTCAATCGTGTCGATTTCGTAGTTGGTGAGTTGGTAACAGGCCGATTCGTCCCAGTAAGGCTCGCCGCGCAGCGTGTGGTAGTAGAGTCCGTATGCCTCGACTCGCTTCTGCCAGCCGATTCGAGGGTCGATGCTGACGCGGCGCACGGTCTGCCCCTCCGGGGCGAAATGTGAAATGAAAAAGGTAAAAAGTAAAAGGCAGGCGACAGAGCACCGGGTGCTGCCGTCTTCCTTTTTTACTTTTTACCTTTTCAAATTTAAGTTCCCGAGGACCGGGTCAGCCGCCGCCGCCCGAGACACGACCGCCGATGGAACCGAGCCCGCCCTTCGAGACGCTTGCGAATGCCGCAGATCGGCCACCGCCCGTCACGGAGCCTGAGCCGCCGCCACCCATGTGGCCGATGAAAATGAAGTGGCCTCCGCTGCGTGTCCCAACGCGACGGCCAGCTTGTTCCTCTGCACGCTTTTCGAAATCGGGTTCTGGCCAGGCAAAGTAGCCCGCTGTGAGCAGACCGCCGCCGAGCAATACCAGTGAAAACTCACGCGACATGCGGGTCATGGATCACCCTCTCAGGTGGTCGCCCCATCGGGAACGCGGGACGCTCACGAGTGTATTCGTACCATTCGTACTTCATCTTTACCATGCGGAAGTTGATTTGGGTAGACTTTTCCAGAAGTTGCGTTTCAATTGCCATCAGCGGAGGGTAGATGAACACCCAGACCTCACCCATCCCACAAGTCGCCATTCTCGGCGGCATCAACGGCGCGGGGAAGACAACCGCATCGCAACGTATTTTGCGAGATGCGAGGAGTGCAGACAATGTCGCACCAGACGACGGAGCCGATGGTTAATTGGATAGACAACGCCGCGATTGACCGTGCTCATGAACTCGCGGCCCGCGACGCACTCCTCGAACACGCACGGATGGGTCGCGAGGTGCACGAATCGCACAACGGCAAGATCGTGACGATCACGCCGGCCGAAATCTTCGCCCGTTACGGGTTCGACGAGTTCGGCCGACCGCTCGCAAAAGACGCTTCCATCAACGGAGCATGATCGAAACGTACTTCGTTTCCAGGTAGGCTTCCAGACCCTCATGGGCCAGTTCGCGGCCCATGCCCGATTCCTTCATCCCGCCGAATGGGCACTGTGGCGTCGCTGGCACCGGGTCGTTCAGCCCGATGATGCCCGCTTCCAGTCCCTCGGCCATCTTCCACGCCACACTCAGGTCGTTGGTGAAGACGTAGGCCGCGAGGCCGTACTTCGTGTTGTTCGCGGCCGCGATCACGTCGTCGATCTTTGAGAAATCGAGCACGGGCATCACCGGCGCGAAGGGTTCTTCGGTCAGGATGTTCGCGTCTTGTGAAAGCCCGGACAGAATCGTCGGCTCGAAGAAGTAGCCCTTGTCGAACTTGGTCGATCGCTTGCCGCCCGTGAGGCACTTCGCACCCTTACCGGTCGCGTCGTTGATAAGTGCCAGCGTGTTATCCATCGCCTTCTTCTCGAACATCGGACCGACTGCCACGCCCTCATCGAGTCCGTTACCGAGTTTCAGTTTTTCAGCCTCGGCAACTGCGACCTCCATGAACCTCTTGTGCACATCCTGGTGAACGAAGAACCGGCTTGGGCTGATGCACACCTGCCCGTTGTTGCGGAACTTGCCAATCACAGCGGCCTTTGCCACGACTTCCGGGTCGGCATCGGGGAACACGATGAACGGCGCGTGCCCGCCGAGTTCGAGGCTCAGGCGCTTCACTTGATCAGCCGCTTGCCTCATGAGCCGCTTACCGACCTCGGTCGAACCCGTGAAGCTGATCTTCCGCACGACCGGGTTGCTCATGAACTCGTCGGAAATCTCGGACGCGGAGCCGATGACGAGGTTCGCGACCCCCTTGGGCAACCCCGCGTCGATGAGGCACTCGAACACACCAATGAGGCACAGTGGCGTCTGGCTCGCGGGTTTGCAGACGATCGTGCAGCCTGCCGCGAGTGCGGGTGCAATCTTGCGAACTTGCAACGTGATGGGGAAATTCCACGGGCCGATGGCCCCGACGACGCCGACCGGATGCTTGATGATCAGGTGCCGTTTCGCGGGGTTCGATGGTGGAATTACCTGGCCATAAGCCCGCTTCCCTTCCTCCGCGAACCACTCGAATGTGTCGGCCGAGTGCAGTACTTCAGCCTTCGACTCGACGATGGTCTTGCCTTGCTCCATCGTCATCGTTTTGGCGAGTGCATCGGCACGTTCACGCATCAAGTCGGCAGTCTTCTTGAGCACTTTCGCGCGGTCGTAGGCGGTGAGCTTCATCCACGATTTCATTGCCTCTGCGGCGGCGGCGATGGCTCGGGCGCAGTCGGCTCGCCCACCGAAACTCACTTCTGCGATGGTCTCTTCGGTTGCGGGGTTGGTGACGGCGAGCTTCTTTCCAGAGGCAGCCTCGCACCAGGCACCATCAATGTAAAGTTGACGATTCTTGACGGGCGGCGCTGCAGCGGTAGTCGCGGACATGGGGTGAACCTCCAGATGCAAATTCTGTACTTGGCCTGTGGAGACTTCCGTCTCCTTATGTGTGTTCTTAGCGGACTGGCAAATGTATTCTATGTTTCCCGCAAGGTTCCCCACCATCTCCCCGGAACAGTTCAAATGTCAGAGGTTCAACCCTCTTCCGAGGCCCCCACTCCCGGTGCGATCCCCGCATCCCGGATGGGAACCCTTTTCCTCATCAGCGTTCTGGGTTTGTTCCTGGAACTTCTGTTAATTCGATGGGTGAGTACCGAAATCCGCATCTTCGCGTATCTGCAAAATACGGTGCTGGTGGTGTGCTTCCTGGGTCTGGGGATGGGCTGCCTCGATTCTCGCAGAGCGTTCTCGTTGCGGGGCATCTTGGTTCCGCTCCTGCTGATGTCGGCACTGCTCGCGCTGCCGCCCACGCGAATCTTCCTCGGAACGCGAATCACAGAACTCCTCGGGAAAATGGGTGGGTTGGAGTTCTGGGGCACGGAGGAATCTTCCGGGGCGGAATTCATCGCGGTTGCCACGGTGGGTCTGTCGCTTACGGCCGGTTTCCTGTATTTGCTGTGGGCGACATTCGTACCAGTGGGGCGTTTGCTCGGGCAACTCATGGCCGCAGACCCGCGACCGATCCGCGCCTACTCGGTGAACGTCGCTGGCAGCCTCGTCGGAATCATGCTGTTTGTGGCGTGCAGCGCACTGGGCTTGCCGCCGGTGGCGTGGTTCGTGGTGTTCGCTGTGCCAGCGGTGTTCTTGCTCGGCAGCGGTGGGAAATCGAAACTCGTCGATGCGTTGCTGCTCGCTGTCATTGTTGGCCTTGGGGCGCTGGCGGGTATCGAACCTGGATGGCGCGAAACGCACTGGTCGCCCTATCAGAAGTTGTGCGTGAGTGCCCGCGAGGACACGATCGAGCCGACCATCTTGGTACGGCTGGGGTCCCGGCTTCCGTATTGGGAGCATTCCAGCGGTTCGCACATCATCGCCGTGAACAACATCGGCTATCAATCCACGGTCGATTTGCGGCCCGAGTATATCGCCAAGCATCCCGAGGAGTTTCGGAGGCCAGACCAGGACGGGAAACTGCCGCCCGATTTGCAGGGCTACACGCGGTATGACTTACCGCCGAAGTTGCACCCGCACCCGCGTTCCATGCTGATCGTGGGAGCGGGTTCAGGGAATGACGTCGCTGGCGCTTTGCGAAACGGTGTCGAATCTGTCACTGCCGTGGAAATCGACCCGGTCATCATCGACATCGGTCGCCGCGTGCACCCCGAGAAGCCGTATTCCGACCCGAGGGTTCGTGTGGTCATCGACGACGCCCGCTCGTTCTTTGCCACGACCGATCAGAAGTTCGATGTCATCGCGTTCGGGTTGCTCGACTCGCACACGTCCGGCTCCGCGATGGTGAATACGCGATTAGATCACTATGTGTACACGCGCGAGAGCCTGGAACACGCCAAGACGCTGCTCAACCCCGGTGGCGTGATCCTGTTGAGTTTTGACGCCTATAAGCAGCACATTGCCGACCGCATGAACACGGCTCTGACGGAAGTGTTCGGCGAAAAACCGATCGCATTCCGCATCCCCTTCAGCCCCTACGGTTGGGAAGGGATCAGCTTTGTTGCGGGCGATCAGGCTGCGGCCAGGAAGCAAATCGCGGCCGACCCACGGTTAGCTGCTTTCATCGCCGACTGGCAGGCCGATCTTCGCTTCGAGTTCCCGGGCACGACCGAGGTGCCGACCGACGACTGGCCGTACCTCTACCTCGAACACCGCCAGATTCCTCCGCTGTATTTCGCGTTGTGCGTGATGCTGTTGGCGTTATTCGTGGTCGGCTTGCAGCGACTGAATTCACCGCAGATCCTGCGTGGATGGGATCGCACGCAAACCCACTTCGCCTTTCTAGGTGCGGGGTTCATGCTGCTTGAGGTGCAGAACATCAGTAAGGCTGCCGTGGTGTTGGGAAACACCTGGGTCGTGAACGCCGTGATCATTTCAGGCGTGCTGTTCATGATCCTGTTGGCGAACGCTCTGGCGGGCTGGGCCAGGCGTTTCCCGGTCTGGCCGGTGTACGTTGCCCTTCTGGCGAGTTGTATCGGGCTGTACTTCGTCGATTTGTCGCGGTTCGCGTTCTTGCCCTACACCACAAAGGCCATCGTGGTTGGCTTGTTGACGAGCCTGCCAATGCTGTTCAGCGGGTTGGTGTTCGCGCGTTCGTTCGAGGCGGCACCCCGCAAGGATTCGGCTTTGGGTGCGAACCTGTTTGGGGCGCTTGTGGGGGCAATCCTTCAGTCGGTGACGTTCCTCACCGGCGTGAAGGCATTGCTGTTGATCGTGGCGGCGTTCTACCTGCTCGCGGGGTTGACTCGGCCACGGAATGTCGCTGCGTAGCCGCGGCCCGCAGCGAAGCGTGACCTGCCGCTCTCCCCTTCGGGTCGCGGCTACGCGAATCACGCCACGACGACTTCCGCGATACGGTTCACTGGTGTCTCAACGGTCACCTTGATTGGCCCGAGGACTGTCGCACTGTTCCCGAGCACCTCATTCGCGAGCGAGGTGTAATCGGCCGCACCGCTGCTCTTCGGAGCATACCCGAACACACTCTTCCCGAAGCTCGGGCACTCCGCGAGCTTGATGTTCCGCCGGATTCGCGTGTCGAACACCCGGGCAGTTGCCCAGGGTACATTTGCGGATCGGCTCTGGTCCAGGAACGTCGTCAGATCCGCCACGACTTCCTGAGCCAGCTTCGTGGCTGCGTCGTACAGGCACACAACCACACCTGTCACGGTGAGCTTTGGATTGATCCGGCGTGCGACCAGAGCGGTCGTTTCGAGCAATTTCGATAGCCCATGTAGCGCGAGGAAGTGTGGTTGCAGTGGGATGAACACTTCATCTGCCGAGGCGAGCGCGTTGAGCGTCAGAACGCCCAGTGATGGCCCGCAATCCATGAGCACGAAATCAAACGGTTCCGGGTCCAGTGCCATCGCTTCACGGAGAAGAACCTCACGACCGACGATGCCCGCCAGTTCCACTTCCGCCGCCGCAAGATTGATATCCGATGGCACGACCCAGAGATTTTCGCCGACCGGTCGCCGCACTTCCGCCAGGGGCTTGTTGGAGACAAGCACATCGTAAATCGACGGAATCGTGCCGTCGGGTTCAAGACCGAGGTGCGTACTCGCGTGCGCCTGCGGATCAAGATCCAGCACGCAGACCCGCTTCCCTGAATTGGCAAGTGCTGCGGCAAGGTTGACCGTCGTCGTGGTTTTCCCCACCCCACCCTTCTGGTTGATGACCGCGATCCGTCGCATGTGATGAATCTCCTGCAGGCCAACCCTTCACAACGGGTAGGCTTTCACATCTTCTTCTTGCCGCAACCCGAATCAGCCTTATAACCTCAGTATCCTCTCCCCGACCAGCCCAACCGTAGCCCTCCCAGCGACACGCTCAGGGAATGGTTGGAATGGCGTTGCCGTATTCAACCCGATTCAACACGCTCTCGCCTCACACCAACTGGAGCAATCCCCCGATGCCGAACGCACGTCAGAAAGCGATCGAGGCGATCGCGAACACCGAGTATGATCTGAATCAGATCGACTTCCGATCAACTTCCCTGAAGGATCTGTTCGGATCGCTGGTGTTCAGCGAAGAGGTGCAAAAAGCGCGTCTCCCCAAGCCGGTATTCAAGGCACTTCAGCGAACGATCAAGCAGGGCTTGAGCCTCGATTCGACCATCGCCGATGCTGTTGCCAGCGCGATGAAGGACTGGGCTCTCGAACACGGTGCGACTCACTACACCCACCTGTTCCAGCCCATGACCGGCCTCACGGCCGAGAAGCACGATAGCTTCCTCAGCCCGACCGGCAGTGGCACGGCTCTCGCCGAGTTCAGCGGCAAGGAACTTGTGAAGGGTGAACCGGACGCCAGTTCGTTCCCGAGTGGCGGCATTCGAGCGACGTTCGAAGCCCGTGGCTACACCGGGTGGGATCCCACTTCACCGGCCTACATTCGCGAGACCCCGAACGGGGCGACGCTCGTTATCCCGACCGTGTTCATCTCGTGGACCGGCGAATCGCTCGACAAGAAGACACCGCTGCTGAAGTCGATGGAAGTTGTTTCCACACAAGCTCTGCGGATCATTCGACTGTTTGGAAACACCGAAGCCAGGAAGGTGTTCAGCAGCGTCGGCCCCGAGCAGGAATACTTCCTGATCGACAAGAACTTCATGTATGCCCGCCCGGACCTGATGAACTGCGGCCGGACGCTGTTCGGGGCCAAGCCGCCCAAGGGCCAGGAACTCGAAGACCAGTACTTCGGCACCATCCCAGAGCGGGTCATCGCCTGTATGGCCGACTGCGAAGCCGAACTCTTCAAGCTCGGCGTGCCGGTCAAGACCCGTCACAACGAGGTGGCACCGAGCCAGTACGAGTTCGCCCCGATCTTCGAAGACTCGAACCTCGCCACCGACCACAACCACCTCTGCATGGATGTCATGCGGCGGACATCGGAAAAGTACGGGCTGGTCTGTCTGCTCCACGAGAAGCCGTTCGCTGGCATCAACGGTAGCGGCAAGCACAACAACTGGAGCCTTGCGACCGACCTGGGCGAGAACCTGCTGAACCCAGGCGAAACGCCCCACGAAAACATGCAGTTCCTCGTGTTCTGCGTGGCCGTGATTCGGGCTGTCGCCAAGTACCCCGAGTTGCTCCGCGTGTCGGTTGCGAGTGCGGGCAACGACCACCGCCTCGGTGCCAACGAAGCCCCGCCCGCGATCATCTCGATCTTCCTGGGCGACCAGCTGCAGGACGTGATCGACCAGCTCGAACGGTCCGACCTGAAGTCCACCAAGGCCGGCGGGTTCATGGAAGTTGGCGTTTCTGTGCTGCCGAAACTCCCGCGTGATGCGGGTGACCGGAACCGGACTTCGCCGTTCGCCTTCACCGGCAACAAGTTCGAATTCCGCGCCGTTGGATCGTCGTTCTCGATCGGTGGCCCGAACGTGGTTCTCAACACCATCGCGGCCGAATCGCTCGACTTTATCGCCACGCAACTGGAAACCGCCACGAAGGCTGGCAAGCCTTTGAACAAGGCGATCCAGGAACTCCTCCCTGCTATTCTGAAGGAATCGAAGAAGGTCATCTTCAACGGCGACGGTTACAGCGAAGAGTGGCACAAGGAAGCCGAGAAGCGCGGGTTGCCGAACCTCAAGAGCACGACCGACGCGATTCCTGTCTTGATTCGTAAGGACACGATCGACCTGTTCGGCAAGTACAAGGTGTTCACGGAGCGAGAACTGCAAGCTCGCTACGCGATCTTCAGCGAGAAGTACGTCAAGGAAGTGATGATCGAGGCCAACATGATGGTCACGATGGCCAAGACGATGATCCTGCCTGCAGCGCTACGTTATCAGGGTGAAGTGGCCGCGTCCGTGAACGCTTCCAAGGCCGCCGGTGTGGATGTCGCAGCACAACTCGAACTGCTGCGCGAACTGACCGATCTGATGTCGAAGTTCCAGGCGGCATCGGCTTCGCTGTGCAAGGCGTCGCACCACCATCCAGATGGCGACTTCTTTGCCCACGCGAAGTATATGAAGGAATCCGTGATTCCAAAGATGGTCGAGTTGCGGACGCTTGGCGACAAGCTCGAAACGATTGTTGCTGACGATCTCTGGCCGCTCCCAACCTATCGCGAGATGCTGTTCATCAAGTGACATCGTGATGTCGCTTGCACGAAGCCCACGGACTGGTTCCGTGGGCTTTTTTGTTGCCTGTTACTCGATCACGATAATTCGCGTCGCGTTGAGGTTGTCCGGGTCCACAAGTGCGACCTTCCCCCGGAACCGCCCGGCGAGCCACTTTCGAAGGTTCGTTTCCCGATACTCGTCGGGCGCCAGGATGACCTCGAGGAATGCCACATTTGGCACCCGCCCCGAGTAGCCATTCACAACCGGCACGTTTGCCTTCAAACCGGCCCACATCCCAAGAACTTCGCCGTAAACGGCCTTCGGGGTCACGCCCTGTGTGTCCGTGTAATGCGGGAGCACGTAGCCGATGTCGCCTTTCTTGAGCTCCGTCCCCACACGATCGGCGATCGGGTAAAAGTCCTGTTTGTCGAAGCTCGGAGGGGTGTACCCGCACTGCTCGACAATACAGATTGCGGTGAAGATGCCGAGCACGGCTGAGCGTGTTGGCGGGTGAAGGTGTTCCGTCGCCCGTCCCAACCACATGATCGCGCCGAGCACACCAAAGAGATACACGGTCACATACACCCGTGACACGGCGCGAATCGCAGTCCCGCCAGGGATGTGCCGCACGTAATACCAGAGCGAGTCGTCGAACCCCACCTTGAGCGTGAGGAGAATCCAGATACCAGCCGTCAGCAGGCCCGCGAGGATGATTGCCGACTCTGCTTGCCGACCTTGTGGTCGTGCTCTCATCATCGGTGAGAACACGAGGTAGCAAAGTGCCGTCATCATCAGGATCTGGATTCCAAACCCGCAGAATAGCCAGTTCTCTTCGATGAGTTCGTTGCGGTTCGCGCCGATCACCTGTTCCCACACGGTTCCCGGCAATGGTGCAAACCACGATTCCTTCGTCGGCATCAACTCGACGCACTCAATGTAAAGCCGTTCCTGACCCCAGTTCACCACGAAGTACGGCACGTATGCGGCGAAGAGCGCGATACTCCAACCTCCAATAATGCAGAGCACTCGCCAGCGTTCTCCCCACAGGAATCGGAGTAGCGTTCCCCAGCCACCGTGCCGCAGTGTGACAGCCACCAGAAGGAAAGTCGCCAGTCCTGAGACGAGGAACCAACCCGTGTTCACGCAGGTGATCCCTTGGAGGAACACGGCTGCCATCATTCGGTTCAGGTGTCTCGCAGGGTGGGCCGCTGTCGAACCGATTGCCATCACGAATTGCCAGGCGTGGTACGCGGCCAGCACCATCGCGAATCGCGGGATCATCTGCTGATGCTTGATCTGGTCGATGTTGATCAGTGAGAACGCCCACAGATACCCGCCGAGGATTGCCAGGATGTGCGTGCCGCGGAGCCAGCGCACAACCAGTGCGAACGACAGGAAGTTCAGCACTTCGAGGATGATCTGCCACCACTGATACGCAAAGTCGTAGGGCAGCACGGTTCGCAGCGCCCAGTAGATGGGGGCAACACCGAAGAGGTGTTCCGAATACCAGAGCGTGGAACGCGTGGGGGAGAAGCACGGTGGACTGAACAGCGACCCGCAGTAGTCGGGATTGGTGATCGACTGCCAGGAGTGTTCGAGGATGTAGTGGTTCAACATCCCGTCGCCACGCTCGGTCTGGATTCGAGTGAACCCGGATGTGAACGTGGGACCGAAAGTCTGGTAGAGGCCAAACCCCAGGACAACGGCATAGGCAAGCAAAACTGGAGCGATTCGCATGAGCTTGTCTTCAAGCCACGGGGTGTGAACAGGATCGGCCCCTGTCGGTCGAGCCGCGCGAAGATGGCGCGGCCATATTCCTTCGTGCGGGCGTCCAAGGTTGGAGTCATACTGATCCGCGGGGGTGCCGGTCTGCAATCGCCAATCATGTTAGTTGCTTGTCGAGCAAAATCGAGTTGGCAAGCGTGGCCCCACGCGCCTCGTACCCTTTGCTGACCAGGAACTCTACTGCCTCCAGTTTCTGCTTGAACGTACCCCCAACGAGTGTTTCTACACAAAACATCTTTGGCCGGTACTTGTCAAAGTCCAGCGATTGCAGGATGGGCAACTCAAACCCTTCGACATCGAGAGAGATAAAGTCCGGGGCTTTCCCCTCGAAGTGCTCGACGAATACTTCGTTGATGTTCACCAGTGGGATCTTGACAACTTCTTGAATCGTGACGCGGCCGTTGGTCACCCTGGAATAGCTCTCGGCGACCTCTTTATCGAAGGTGTTCCAGGTCGGTTCGCTGGTCCGGAAAAAATCCATCTCTTTCTCTGTCGTTGCCCCGATCCCCACAGGGAGGACGGTGTCGCGGGGTCGCTTTGACCGCAACCTGGCAGTCATCTCGGGGTTTGGCTCAACCAAGACACCACGGGCCCCGCAAAGATAGAAGAGATATGTGTTGTTGATGTGGACCGGATCGGCTGCACCGATGTCGAGATACGTTTTTAGGGGAAGTTTGAGGTAATCGAAGATCATGCCCCCAATTAAGTCCTCTCCCGATTGGGCAAATGAGTTCGCCGGTTTGTCCTCGTCTTTCGATGCAATACCCCCCGCGATCCAGCGCCCACTCTGCAGCAGGCAAGCGCCGGCAACTGCACCAGTCAAGAATTGGCGTTTGGAAAATTTGGGCGGTCCCTGCTCCACCGGTGTCCCAGGTGTGGGTGAGGTGTTTGGGAGTTCTAGATTGGGAGTGGCCATGGAAAACCTCTGAGGGTATCGGAAGCTTCTGTCTCATTCTAGCAGGAGAAACTTCATCGGTCGATCTCGCCCATGACGACGTCGATGCTGCCGACGATTGCCGACACGTCTGCGATGAGGCAGCCCTTGCACATTTCTTTCGTCACGCTCAAATTGCAGAAGCAACTCGACCGCGCCCGCACTCGCAACGGCACGTTCTCCTTGCTCGGCCGACCGACCACATGGAACCCCATCTGCCCACGCGGGCACTCCGTCTCCACGTAGCATTCGCCAGCCGGTAGGGTTCGCGGCGGTTCCACGCGGTGCGAGTACTTCGTCTTCATCAACTCAGCGAGTTTCGTCGCGGCAGCACCCTTGGGTTCCTTGGCGATGTCGGGTGCGAGTTCGGCCTTCACCTTCTCGCCCTCGGCGTTCAGGGCGTCGTACTTCTCCATCGCCTGTTCCACGATGCGGATGCTTTGCACCACTTCCAGCATACGAACGTAGAAGCGATGCCAGCAGTCGCCGATCACGGCATCGCGGGGTGCCGTATCGAAGGGCGGCATCACCACATCAAAGGCGTATTGCTCGTAGCCGGAGTAAGGTTCGGTCTTGCGGAGATCCCACGCGGGATCACCCTTCGACCGGTCGAGTGATGCGCGAAGCATCGGGCCGGTGCAACCGTAACTGAGTGCCATCTCTTTCGAGAGCACGCCGATGTTCGCGGTTCGCTTCACGAAGATGTGGTTGTTCGTGAGCAGTGCGTGGTACTCGGGAATGCGTGGCTTGAAGTACGCGAGGAAGTTGCGGCAGCGTTCGGTCCAGCCCACGGGCAGGTCGTCATGAGCGCCGCCGATGGTGAGATAGCTGTACGTGAGGCGAGCCCCGCAGACGTCCTCAAACAGATCGAGGATGTGTTCGCGTTCGCGGAAGGCGTACAGGAATGGCGAGATGGTGCCGAGGTCGAGGCCGTAGGCACCCATCCCAACAAGGTGCGAGGCGATGCGGTTCATCTCGCAAATCAGTACGCGGATGATCTGTGCCTTCTCGGGGATCTTCAGGCCCGCGAGTTTCTCGATGGCGAGCGAGTACCCGAGGTTCATGTTCATCGCGGCGAGGTAGTCCATCCGGTCCGTGTACGGGATGAACTGAATGGGCGTGACGTTCTCGCCAATCTTCTCGGCACAGCGGTGGAGGTAGCCGAGGTGCGGCGTGACTTCGGAAATCATCTCGCCGTCGGTACGAAGCACGAGACGCAACACGCCGTGCGTGCTGGGGTGCTGCGGTCCCATGTTGACGAGCATTTCGTCGGTTCGGACATCGAACTCGACGATGGTAGGGTCGTTGCGTTCTTCTGGGGGCATGATGGTTGAGTATCAATGTCCCCGTTTAGCCGCGACCCGAAGGGAGCGCGTGAAAGCGCACAGGTCGGAGGCTCACGCGCTCCCTTCGGGTCGCGGCTAAACGGCGGATTGGTTGTATGGGGTTACGAACGACCACCGCTGGGGTGGGAGTCCATCCTTCACGGGGTTATTCTCGACATATCGGATCGAAGACGCAATGTGTTGGTGATCGAAGATGAACACTTTCCATTCCCCGCGTGCCCAACATTTCGGTGGTATCTGCCCTGGAGACGCAAGGTGGGCGAAGGGGTGCAACTGCTCATCGATCAATGCTCTCGTCGCAGACCCCTTCAATAACCAGAACCCATAGGTGCTGAAAATGACGTGGTAGCCGAGAACGGGTTTCATGGTAGATTCTCGCGTATCCGCACCGCTCCGAAGACTCCGCGTAGCCGCGACGCGAGAATAACGAATCTTCGTCCCACCCTCACGAGAAAAACCATGCTGCCTCTCTTACTCGTAGTCGCGTTTCAGGCGCCCGCTGACACTGCGCAAACGCCGAAAGCGGCCACGCAATTCGACAAATGGGAGAAGAACATTCTTGCCCTCGAGAAACGGTTGACCGCCAACCCGCCCAAACCCGGCGGCGTATTCTTCGTTGGAAGTTCTAGCATCGTGCTTTGGGACTTGAAGAAGTCCTTCCCCGATTCGGGCTACGTGAATGTCGGCTTCGGTGGTTCGGTAATCGCGGATAGCACGCACTTCGCACCACGCATTATCACGCCATTCAGACCCGCGACAATCGTCTTCTATGCAGGGGACAACGACATCGGTGGCGGTCGCAAACCCGAACAGATCGCCGACGACTTCAAGGCGTTTGTGAAGGTCGCGCGGACGGATAACCCCGACTGCAAGATTCTGCACATCCCCGTGAAGCCGAGCATTTCTCGCTGGAAGAAGTTCGAAACGCAGAAAGAGGCGAACGCACTCGTGAAGGCATACTGCGAGAAGGGAACCGGATTGGTGTACGTGGATGTGGTGCCGGCAATGCTGGGATCGGACGGAATGCCGATCCCAGAACTATTTCAGAAAGACGGGCTGCACATGACAGCAAAAGGCTACGAGATCTGGACAGCCGCCGTGAACAAAGCCCTCAAGTAATCTGTCAGTCGCGGCGCCACTGCTTCGCCTCGGCACGTTCGCGGTTGCGCCGCGACAGACTCGGGATATACGTCGAGTGCTGGGGAGCCAGCTGAACCGGAGGCTTTCCGTATCCGAAGAGCGACCTGACCTTGGTCCAAATTGTCTCATTCGTCGCCCCGCCGGTCGGGGCGATAACTTGGTCGCGACTCAGGTTCGTCCCTTTCAGCGAGTCATACGGTCGATTCGGATCATACCGCCGCATCATGGCTGTGTCGGAAGGAAGCCCCAGAGGTTGCCCTGCTGGTGGAGCGGCTTTGGGAGTCGGTTGACCCACAACAGTTGTGCCGTAACCGTTGCCGACTACCTGCCCCGGCATCGTGTTCACCTGAGCACCCGCCAGATCCGTGAGGACAGCGACCGCGCACACTACCCCCGTCGCCAACATCAGTCGACGCATGACTGTCCCCCCGGACTGTAGAAGATTTTCCTGACCTGCCTATGCCGCGACAGTGGTAGCACGTCAAGTCGTCTTCGGGAAACAGGGGTCCGGTGGTTCACTTCGGCTTGTCTCCTTCTCCTTGTCCGCGTATACGGTGCGAACTCCGCCGTCGCCCGGGTCAACCCGGACGACCCGCCCCGGCAAAGGATGCCGACTCCATGATTTCTCGCTACACCGTTCTCGTGCTCGTTCCCGTCATTCCCTTCCTGCTTGCAGCGGAACCACCCACGGTCGAGCGTGCGCCTTCGGTTCAGAAGGCCATGACGACTGCGCGGCAATTCCTCGATGTCAACATGCCGAACGAGGCGGTTGCTGCTCTCGAAGCGGAGGTGGCGAATGCCGATGGCAACAAGGCATTCCTCGCTTTGCTCCGGGAAGCGTATCTCTCCGAACTCTTCCGATTGGAAAAAGCCGACGCCTCGGACTCGCCCCGGATTACGCAGGTTCGCCGGAACATCGCACTGCTCGGCGGTGGGGTTCCCAAGCCAGCGGCACCGGTCGAGGCGGGTGGCCCAAACGTCAGCGCTGATGCTGCGGCGGCGTTCAAGAAGGGCGACTACGCCACAGCAGCGAAGCTGTTCGCGACAATCTCCACGCTAACTCCCGATCAACGCACCGCGTTCGCATACTGTCGGATCAAGCTCGCGGCGGAACGGATGAATGCTCCTGGGTGTACCCCCGCAATGGTCTCCGCGATGTTGCGAGATGTGACCGAGGCACTTCAGCTTGTTCCCGATCATGTTGAACTGCAAAAAGTCGGGCAAGCCGTGATCGCGGTAGCGAAACAGCGTGAGACGGCTGCTCCTGGCGGTGAAACGGACATCGTCGAGACGGCCAGTTTCCGGGTTCGGTTTTCCGGCGACCGCCAACTCGCGGAAACGCTGGCGAAAGCCGCCGAGGCCCAGCGCAAGATCATATTCGAGCGATGGAGCGGACCGCCCGCGTCTGCGTGGGGGCCGAAGTGCGAGATCGTCATTCACTCGACTGCTGAGGCTTACGCCAAGGCGACCGGGCGTACCGTTGAGAGCACCGGCACCGCAACCGTGCAACTCACGAATGGCCGGGCGACGGAGCGGAAAGTTCATCTGCGTGCGGACGACACTGCGATGGCGAGTAATGCACTGCCACGGGAACTGACTCATGTCGTGCTCGCGGATCTGTTCCCGGATAAGCCGCCGCCCAAGTGGGCCGCGGAGGGAATGGCAATCCTCGCGGGGGCACCAGAAGAATCGAGCCGCTACCTTCGCACCTTGCCTCGCTGTGCCCGCGATGGCGACTGGTTCGGGCTGGCTCAACTCATGGAAATGAAGGAATTCCCTGCGGAGAAGATCACCGGGTTCTACTGCCAGAGCGTGTCGCTGACAGATCACCTGATCCGCGCTTCTGGCAACGAACGGAACTTCACGATCTACCTGCGAGATAGCCAGCGATACGGCACGGCAGCGGCACTGAAGCGTGTGTATGGTTTCGAAAACCCGCAAGCTCTCGAGACCGCCTGGAAACGTGCCGCATTGGAAACAGGCCGCGCGCAGTCTCCGTGAGTTGAGAAGGTGTGCCACGGGGTTCATCCCCGTGGTGTTGGATGGCAGAAGTCACCACGGAGATGAACTCCGTGGCTCGCAAAGCGCAAAGCATCACTTCTTCGGGGCTTCGAGAATTCGCAACGGGGTCGAGAGCGTGTACTTCAGTTCCTCCAGCTCGAATTGAAGTTCCAGCATCGTGGCGCGGTGACCATCTTTGGGCAGATCGACCTTGCACGCGGCCTTCGTTCCCTTCATGTCGAGTTGTTTCTCCTCCCAGAACGATTTGCGGAAATCGCGTGTCGTTGCAGTGGACGAGAAAACCCGCGCGGCCAGTGGCTTCACGTCGCACAGCAAGCTCACGTCAAGCACATCACCACCCGGCGGGCAGATCATGTCGCAATTCAGCTTCGGCATCGGCTTGTCGAAGATCTGGGACCGGCAGAACGCGCAGACCGTGGCAATGGTTCGCAACGGTAGCTTCTCTTCCTTGCCGTCCTTATCGCGCTCGCAGAGGTAGTGCCCCGCGTTCGGCACGTACAGAATCCACTTGTCCCCCTTCAAGCCATCCCAGTAGGTATTGAGCGCGTCCAGCGGCCAGTACGGGTCATTGGTGCCGCACACGATCATCTTTGGCATCGTGAGCCGTTCACGGTACGACCACGGGTCGATGATCTTCCAGAGCCTCGCAGCAACGGCGGTCTTCGGAATCGGGATCAACATCCGCTCAGAGTAATCCTTGATCATGTCGCTTGGCCGGCCGAACGCCTTGACCTGATTCTCCATCTGCACGGCGATGTGAACGCTATCGAACACCAATGGCGTGATGGCCTTCACTCGCTTGTCGCCGGTCGCGGCCGTGAGCCACGCGGTCCAGCCGCGCTTGCTGGCTCCCGCGATGATGAAGTTCTTCACCTCGAAGTTCCACTCCTGCTTCGCGAACGCCTGAAGCGTGTCCATCCCGCGAACGATGCTCTTCACCATGGGGAAGAGTAGGGGCCACGAACCATCCTCGGTGACCAGATAGCGTACGAACGACTCGGCGATGAGCGCGTCTTCCGTCTTGCCGTCGTACAGCGGCTGCTTGGGGACGCCGAACAGGAACGCGACCGGAGCCTTGATCTGCCCGGCGATCATGAGGCCCATGTCTTCGGCCTCGCCTCCCTTGGGAGCGTCGCCTTCGTTCCACAGCACCATCGTCGCCTGGGGCTTCACCCCCTTGGGCACCAGCACGAGGAGCTTGTGGTCCCACTTGGTTTTGTGCCAGGTCTGCGAGATCATTTCCAGCGTGTAGACCGTGCCGAGGAATTTCTCTTTCTTGTCGACGAGCTTCCACGTGAACGACTTGTCTTCCTTGCTGACGTAGTCGGTCAGTTCGGATGGGATCTCGGATGTCGCGGGGGGGGCGGCGAACGCACGTTCCCTCATGATCGGGAGGAGCAAGAAAGCGAGGAGGACGATTCGCAAGGGAGTCTCCCGTGTTCGAGATAATCAGCGGATGTATTGCGCGAGGAACCGACACGCCTCGGAGGCGATCTCGTCCTTGTAGGCGGTGAGCCGGTGGTCGCCGTCCTTGAAGATTCGGAGTTCAACTCCAGCGTACTTTGTTCCGCGGAGGAAATCCAAACTGTCTTCGAGTGGAACCACATCATCGGCCAATCCGTGGAACAGCAGCGCCGGCGTGTTCCATCCCGATGCCAACTCGTTCGGGTGAAACTGCTCCCGTTCTTCAACCAGACCATAACCAAGTTCGGTTTCAACCCATTCATTCTTGAACAGCAAGCGGTCGGTTCGTCGCCACTCCTCGCGTTCCAGGGGGGTGAGCCTGTCCCATCGTCGTTGCAGAAATCTAAACGCGGGTGCCAGGAGAACACAGGCAACAACGCTGTTCGGATGTGCGAGGGTGAACCACGCTGACGCAAAAGCGCCCATACTTGAGCCAATCAGCCCCAGTTGTGTGCGACCTTTCTCAGCGAGGAATCCTCGGATTGCGTTCAAGTCTTCGAGCAAGCGGCTGGCGCGAAGATCGTGCATCGTTCCTGACGAGCGACCATGTCCGCGAAAATCGAACGAGACGAACGACCATCCACGCTCGGCACAAACCGCACGCACCGCAGCTGCTTTCTCCCCACCCCGGAAGCTGCCGAACCCATGAACCCACACGATCGCGAACGTGTCGTGCTGGGCGTCGCTCCCGGGCCAGTAAGTACCCGAGAGGTTGCCATGGGGAAGTTTGATTACGATTGGTTCCACACATTACCTCTTGGGCCAGTTCGTGGCCCGCGGTTTGCATCTTGTCAGAGTGATTGGGGAGCGGAGTATCCCTTGTGCGGTGCCTTATCTGGGCTATGATAGAGTTGGTTAGTGGCCTTGCGAATCCGACCGATCCCGCGTCAGGACCGGCCTCTTCCGCCAGACCTCTCCAATTCTCGGTGGTCTCTCGCCCGCCGCCCTTCGGGCACTCCGACAACCCCGCCGGCCGAAGGAGATTCTCTCCCGGTCGCGACTGACGACACCTTCCGGGCGTCTCCCGCGCCTGGGTCATTTCCCTCTGCCAGGAGGATCGTATCATGGATTTCCGCCCGCTTGCTGAGGTCGAACGGCGACATCTGCTCACCGCGCTTCGGGGTAACGCCGATCGTGGCCTTGCCCTGCTTCTCGATCGCAGAGACACCAGCTTCACTGGAACCGCTGAGGAATTGCCTGACGAGCAGGTTCTGACTGCCGTTAAATCCGTTCCAAGCCACTACTGAGGCGAAGGATGAAGGATGAGGGATGAAGGATGAACCAAGGCTCGGCCAGCGCCGGTTGCTTGGGCTTCCTTTCATCCTTCATCCTTCGTCCTTCATCCTTTCCTATGGGCCTCCTCGACACGGAAACCGGTAAACGACGGCTACTGTCCGTCGAAGTACCGGCTATTGAGTCGTACAACGAGGGCCGCGACCCGGATTACCGCATCACGGTAAACCGCGTCGGCGGGATTCTCGTATTGTCCTATCGGCTCAAACCCTGCCACAACCTGTATAAGCTCGAAACTCGCTTACTCTCCAGCTACCCGGTTGTTCCACCTGAAACCCGTGTTGTCACTCCATTAAAGCACTGCCCGCATTTGCTCGAAGGGCAAAGTGTGTGCATGTGGCGGCAGGGTTCCACGCGTGCCACAAGCCGCTGGGATCCAACACAATTTACCTGCGTTTTCGCGGTGCTGGCGGCATGGCGCTGGCTCGCGTGTTACGAAGTCTGGCACGAAACCGGGGAATGGCCGCTCCCGGAAGCAAAGTAGCGGTCGGTCGTTTAGTTGCTCAATTCATGGGGCTTCGCTTACCCATGGCCCACATTCTCCAGATCGGCGCGGGTAGCGGCGGTGCGATCGTACTCGATCTCCTGGCGCGTGAACCAAGTGTCCAACGAGTGTCGCTGGTTGAGTTCGACGATTACAAATCTCGGAATGTTTACCGCCACCTGTTTCCCGTCTCCAGCGTGGGCCGACTGAAGTGCGAACTTGCCGTTGAGTGGGTTCAGGGCTTTCGCACCGATCTCCAGATTGAACCCGTGCTCGCAGATATCACTGACCCAAGCCGACAGGAAGAATTCGCGCGACTTGCCTCCGAATGCGATGTCGGTGTCTGCGCAGTTGACAACGAACCAGCCAAGTATGCGTTCGATGCGTTGATGCGTGCGGCCGGCAAGCCCTGGACTCTGGGCGAGGTTCTCAGCGGCGGTATCGGCGGCTGGGTTCACCGCTTCGAGCCGGGCGGCCCATGCTATGGCTGCGTTGCGAGCCATCTGCAACGCGAGGTCAAGGAACAGCAGGACGCACCCCCACCTGATTATGCGAACCCCGGCGCTGCGATCCCCGAAACGAGCATCCCCGCGAACAAGGCAAGCATCAGCATGATTGCCTCAATGCATGCTCTGGTGACGCTCCAAATGCTGGCAAATCGAGGGGAACAATCCATCTCACTGCTGCTGAGCCTGGCGAAGGTGCCAGGTGTGTTCGACGAGGCGTTTCGATCGTACCGCTTCCAGATTCCCCGGTCACCCGGGTGCCTGGTCTGCGCGAAGAGAACTGTTCCGCCAGGAGATCTCGATGTGGCGCTTGATGAAGCGCTGGATCGACTGGGTTCGTGATGAACTGCTTCCGCTCGTTCGTACACGGCGAAGCAGGTTCACGGTCCACGTCGCTTATGAGGCGGGCGGGTTGACCCATCAGGAACCACCCGTTCCCTGGTCAGCCGATGCCGTCGTTGTCGCCGTGGTTCTTCGGCTTCCGTTCGCCGCTCGCCGCAAGGGCGACTTCACGCTGTCACTCCCTGGCATCAGTCCCGTCCCTGCCGAATCCATCCGGCCCGATGCCGACGACCATCACCGCATCACGTTTCGATTCTGCGTGCCCAACATCAGCACGATCTGCGAGCTTCAGTGGAAACACCAGTCAATCGCTCCCGTGATCGTTCCTGTACTGACTGCCAACGAATTCCTGAGCGGACTGACGCTCTCGAATGCAACGCTTGCTGTGAGGCTCGGCACTCAAACAGTGCAAACACGCTGCTTCGTCGCTGATCGCTGTAAAGGTTTGATCGCGTCCGTCGTGGTTCGTTCACAGTACCCACTCGATCCCCTGGCCGACCTCGGATTCGTGGCCGAGTTCACGAACGAACGTTCCGGAAAGGTCTTCTCGGTACCTGTGCCGCTTACCGCAGTGCAGCGATCTTCCAAAGAAGTGATGCTCACGGCCGTGTGTCCACGCAGTCCCCGAAAGCCAGGGGTCTGGCGAGTAACCTGGCGTGCGGGCGATCGACTGTTAGCCGTCTCGCATGTCGAAGCAATTGCGGCCCGACGGTTCGAAGTCGGAGTGCGACTACTCGATACTCGGTTCGCGCTGGTCGATAACATCGGCCCTATGCGGATGATCCGTGGCCTGCCGGCACTTGCGTTGTCCACACGGGCTGGTCCCTGCTTTCTGATTGTGGGCAGCGAGAAGTGGACCGCTGGGTTGTGTCGGCTCTCGGTGTACGCTGTCCTGCCAGGCATGCCGAATCCAGTACAACTGCTAGAGGAAGAAGTCCTCATTACCGATGGCCCGACGGTCTTCGCCCCAGGTCTGGTCGAATCGGCGGATCTGGTCCGCATCTCGGCGTTTGAACTCCGCTTGAACGGACGAGTTCTGGGTACCATTCCTCTGAGCCTCGTCCCTCAGGCCACATTGACTGCGGAAGGCGGTTTCAAACCTCCTCAGGAGTTCGACTGGAGCCTCGCTGCGGAGGAAGAGTTGCTGAAAAGAATGAACCAACTGGGCGGATTAGGTTGACATCAGGCCCACCGTAGCACATTAAACATATGTACACATCTGGTGACGCCGCTCTTGTGGTACCACCAACTGGGCTTTTCGACATTTCTCGGCTATAACGAAGCCCCGTTGGCGGTTTGATGCCGCTTCACCTCGGAGGATTCCCATGATCATGCGACTTCCTGCCATCACGGCTGGGGCCGCCCTGTTGGGCCTGCTCATGTTCACCGACAATGCTCCGGCTGATGAGGGAATGTGGTTGTTCAACAAGGTCCCTCTCGCGCAGCTCAAGAAGCAGAACTTCGAGCCGACCGATAAATGGCTCGATCACCTGCGGTTGTCAAGCGTTCGGTTTAACTCCGGAGGATCGGGCAGTTTCGTCTCCCCGAACGGGCTGGTGATGACCAACCATCACGTTGGCGCGGGTGACCTGGAGAAGGTTTCAACGCCGGAGAAGAACTACCTTCGGGACGGCTTCATGGCGAAGTCTCTTGAGGACGAGATCAAGTGCAAGGGTCTCGAACTGAACGTCCTGACCGACATCAAAGATGTGACAGCCGAGATCGATAACTCTGTGCCCGCAGGAACCGCCGCACCCGAGGCGTTCAAGCTCCGGCAGGCGAAAATCGCTGAGCTTGAGAAAGGAGCAGCGAACCCGGAGAGGAACATCCGGGCTGATATTGTGACGCTGTTCGCGGGTGGGCAATACCACCTGTACACATTCAAGAAGTACACCGATATCCGCATCGTGTTCGCGCCCGAAAAGCAGATCGCGTTCTTCGGTGGCGACCCGGATAACTTCGAGTATCCCCGGTACGACCTGGACATGTGCTTCTTCCGTGTGTACGAGAACGGCAAGCCAATCAAGTGCGAACACTACCTTGAGTGGAGCCCAAACGGATCGAAAGCGGGTGATCTCGTGTTCGTCTCCGGGCACCCGGGCCGCACCACACGGGCCAACACCGTGGATGAGTTGAAGTATCTGCGAGACACTGGTTACCCCTACCTGTTGAACCGCCTGAATCGTCTCGAAGTTCTCCTGAACTCATGGGGCGGCCGCAGCGAGCAGAACATGCAGCGGGCGGAGGAAGAACTGTTCAGCATTCAGAACAGCCGCAAGGCACGCATTGGCGGTCTGGCAGGTCTGATGGACCCGGCCCTGTTCGGCCGCAAGATTGCGGATCAGAAGCGGCTTGAGGAGTTCCTCAGCAAGGCCGACACGACAGAAACGAAGGCAGCAGTTGGTGCCATCGAGCAGATCGCCAAGGCCGAGAAGGTGCGTGCGGAACTCATCAAGGAGATCACGGTTCTCGAGAACGGCGGCGGGTTCAACTCGCATTCGTTCGGGATTGCACGAACCCTGGTCCGTGCGGCTGAGGAACTTCCGAAGCCCAACGGAGAACGGTTGCGCGAGTTCGGAGAAGCACGCATTCCGTCGCTGCGTGAGCAATTGCTCTCCGATGAGCCGATTTTCGAGGATCTCGAAACGCTGAAACTCGCGGACGGCCTTCAGTTCCTGGCTATCACACTCGGGCCGGATTCGGATCTGGTCAAGAAAGTGCTCGCGGGGAAGTCGCCGCGTGAACGGGCCTACGAACTGATCAGCGGCACCAAGGTGCGCGACCCGAAGTTCCGCGAGAAGGTGTTCGATGCAATCGTGGCAGCCGCGAAGGACAAGAAGCCAGTTGATCCGGCGCTCCTGAAAGACCCCATGCTCGAACTGGCGATCCTCGTGGACCCGGCTTCGCGCACACTGCGGAAGCGATTCGAGAACGAAGTCGATGAGCCAAAGCGGCAAGCGCACTCGGCGCTGGCAAAGGCCAAGTTCGCGATGGATGGCGACAAGGTTTACCCGGACGCCACGTTCACACTGCGACTCGCGTTCGGCACCGTGAAGGGCTACAAGGAAGATGGCAAGGACATCCCGCCGTACACGACCTACGAAGGGCTGTACAAGCGCAGTACGGAGCAGGGGAATAAGGGTCCATTCGAGTTGCCGAAGCGATGGGTCGAACGCAAGAGTAAGCTCGACCTCGCGACCCCGCTGAATTTTGTCTGCACTGCGGACATCATCGGTGGGAACTCGGGTAGCCCGGTCGTGAATCGCGAGGGACAGGTGGTTGGTCTGATCTTCGACGGAAATATCCAGTCGCTGGTGCTGGATTTCATTTACGATCAGGAGACCGCTCGGGCTGTTTCGGTGGATAGCCGGGGGATTGTTGAAGCGCTTCGGAAGGTCTACGACGCCAACGATCTGGCTGATGAACTGACCGGCAAGAAGAAGTAGGGAACGGGATCGCCGTTTACGGCTTCGCGGTTACTGCGAACCCGTAAACGGCTTGCCTACCGTCGGTTGTGTGATTTCTGACCATCGTACTGAATCCGTCGGATAAAATTGTTCTCAGCCGACGACGACCGTCGCTCGGCTGGAGAATCACACAATGCCTGCCCCCGAGTCCATTTCCAGCGAATCAACAGAACCTCCAAGTAGTAGTTCGGAGCCTCCCAGTAGTAGCTCCGAACCTCCAAGTAGTCGGCCCACCGCGACTCCCGACGTGCCAGCAACTCCCTTCCGGGCTGCGTGGCCTTGGGTGCTTTGCGTCGTCGGGTTGGACTATCTCAGCACCCTCGCGTATCAGCCGTCAATCGCCTTCAGCGCAGCCGGTCGACTCGCCCCCTTGGTGACCGTTATCGTCGCGGCGGTCACCATCTTCCTCGCGTTACCGATCTACTGGTACATCGCGGGCCGCTCTCCGAAAGGCGGCGGTTCGACAGCCTTGCTTGAACGTGTCGTTCCTGGCTGGTTCGGCAAACTCCTCCTGCTGGTGCTACTGTCCTTCGGTGCGGTGGACCTCGTGTTTACCCGCACGTTCTCGGCCGCGACTGCTGCCGAGCACATCACGCATAGTCCAGCCCCAGGGTGGCAGCAAACTCTAAACGATGCCACTCGTGAAGGGGAAGCCTTACGTCAGCAACTCCCCGTGTGGGCTCGCAATCTGAGCGACGGGGCGTGGAATCGGCAGACCGTTGTGACGCTGATTGTGCTGGTGATCGGCACAGTTGTCGGTGTTGTGTTCTTCAAAGGATACACTCGAAACTTCGTCCGACTCGCGGTGCTCACGGTATTCATTTACCTCGCGATGACGCTGTTCATCATTGGTAGCGGTGCGATCTACCTAGCCAATCATCCACAGCTCATTCAAACTTGGTGGGCTGATGTCTGGGCTGGGAACTGGAAGCCAGGAATCGAGGCGAAGCCCGTCGATGGTTGGGGTGCGATGGTTGGCCAATGCCTCCCGTTGTTCCCGGCTCTTGCGCTTGGCCTCAGCGGGTTCGAGTTGGCCCTCATGGCGATGCCGTTGGTTCGTGGTCGGCCCGACGACAACCCCGATAAGCCGCGAGGACAGATTCGCAATACCCGCATCGTGCTGACGCTGGCCGCACTCAGCATGTCCGCGTACTTGCTCAGTTCAACATTGGTGACGACGATCTTGATTCCCCCCACGGCTCTGACCACTGGCGGGCAAGCGAAATATCGTGCAATCGCCTACCTCGCCCACGGCGGCACGCTCGCTGACGGTGGACCCGGAGCGAACCTCGACCCGATGCTCGGGACGGCATTCGGCACGGTCTACGACTTCAGCACGGTGGCGATTCTCGCGCTCGCCGGATTGAGCTTCGCGATGACACTCTCGCTCTGGATTCCGCCCTACCTTGCACGGCTCGGGATGGAGTTCAACTGGTCGGTGAAACTCGGATTCCTCGTGTATCTCTTCACCGCGTTGAAGTTCATCGTGACCGCGTATTATGGGGCCGACGTAGATGCGCACCGCACCGCTTACCTTACGGGTATGTTGGCCGTGTTCGGTTTCGGTGCGCTGGCGGCGGCTGTCGATGTCTGGCAGAAGCGCGAACGACTCGGCTGGCGCAAAGTCTTCCGCGTTCCGCCGTTGTTCATTGTCGCGCTACTGGTGTTTGCGGTGAGTTTGACCTGGGTAATTTATCAACGGCCGATCGGTGCCGCGTTTGCCGGGGGCTTCATCCTCGTTACCGTGATCGTGTCTGTGGTCAGTCGAACATGGCGTTCCACGGAACTCCGGTTCGATGGATTCGAGTTTGCCGACAAGGTGACCGAGCACGAGTGGGCACGTCTGAAGGCTTCCGATTACCCCATGCTGATACCGCTTCGGCCTGGGCCCGCTGATCTGAAACAGAAAGAGATCGAGGCCCGCACTCGGCACCGTATTCCCGGAACGATGCCCATCATGTTGGTGCAGGCCGAGATCGCCGACCCGAGTGAGTTCCACCAGAAGCCACTGGTGCGGATCACCCGCGAGAATGGCCGCGTTCTGATCCACATTACGCGATGCTGCTCGGTGCCACACGCTTTGGCCGCTGCCGCGCTGGAGATCGCATCTGACGGTGCGGTGCCCGAGGTTCACTTCGGCTGGTCTGCCGAGAACCCGGTCACCGCGAACCTGCACTTCGTGATGTTTGGCAGCGGGAACGTGCCCTGGATGGTGTACACACTGATCCGCCGGGCTCATGTGCCGGAGGAACGGAAACCCCGCGTCTCGGTGGCGTGAGCGGTACTAGTGTTGTGACCGGTACCACTCCAGCGTGTGTCGCAAGCCTTCGGCGAACGACACACGCGGGATGTATCCGAGTTCGGCCTGAATGCGATCGATCTTCGCACGCGAATGGCGGATGTCGCCAGCACGTTCCGCACCATGATTCGGCACGAGCGACGTTCCCAGGATCACGTTGAGTTCGCGTATCAAATCGAGAAGTGTTACCGAGTTCCCGGTACCGACGTTGTAGACCCTTCCCGACACCGATGGCGTATCCGCGGCGCGGATCAGAGCGTCCGCGACATCCGAGACGTACACGAAATCACGAGATTGCAGCCCATCGCCATGAACTGTCGGTGTGCGGCCGGCGCTGAGTGCGGCTGTGAAAATTGCAATCACTCCCGAGTACGGGCTATCGGGGCGTTGTCGGGGACCGAACACGTTGAAGAATCGCAATCGCACCGTTTCAATTCCGAACGTCGCTGCGAACGCCTGGCAATAGAACTCACCCGCGAGTTTCGCGGCGGCATATGGTGAAAGTGCCACAAGCGGTGTGTCTTCGCTCTGGCCCAAGGGGTCGCTGGCACCACCATAGGCACTGGCACTTCCCGCATACACAACCCGCCGCACGCCAGCCTTGCGAGCGGCGTTCAGCACGTTCAGTGTCCCGGTTGCACACACCGCGTGACTCGTCAGCGGATCTTCGACACTTTTTGCCACTGAAGCAAGCGCCGCAAGATGGAAGACAACATCGCAACCCGCGACCGCAGTTTCCACCACGGTCGGGTTGGTGATGCATCCTTCGACTACTTCGACGCCAGAGTGAATGTTGCCGGGCAGACCAGTTGAGAAGTCGTCGAGAACCCGAACCGGCCGCCCCAGGGCGCGGAGTGCATCAACCAGATGCGATCCGATGAAGCCTGCACCACCCGTCACCAGACACAACCCTTCCATGATGTCGCCCTATTTGGTGTGTTACCAGTTCCCCGCTAATCACGGGGTGACTGGTCGAACCTGCGGGTTGCTTCGTGCCGGGTTCCAGTCGCTTCGTGTCGGCACGGCGTTCGACGGTTGCCACTTTGGAAGCTCCTCTGTTACCGAAGTCGGTAGCGAGGCGGGAGCAGTCACTGGCTGGGGTTCCAGATCCGACGGCTGCGGCGGAGTGCTGACGACGGGCAACGCGGGCAGCGTTGGCACTGGCGGCATCGTAGTTTGTGGTTCGCTCGATCGAACCATCGGGGCCAGAATGAGTGGGCTGCCCGCTCCGATTCGTGGGCCAGTCGGTGCGGTCTCGGCCACCGCGAGCGGGGTGAGTTGCGGAGTGCCTGGGGTCGGGGGCGCCGCAAGCGTTGGCACCGCAACCGGAACCACGGGCATCACGGGTAGCGTTGAACCGACAGAAGGTATCGGAGTCAACGTGGGTGGTGGAATGAAGCTCTCAGGGGACTGCATCTGTCGCGGTTGTTCAGTACCAGCGGGCACGTACGACGCACGCGGAACAACGGGTGGGGGCGTGGCGGAGTTATGGCGATGCATTATTGGTTGCGAGTAATGCGTCGTGCTCGGTGGTGTCGCAGGCGCGGGTGGGCTCACATACATCGGTGGCTCTGTCCCCGTTCCTGTTCCGAGACGGTATGGGTCCACAACCTGAGTAGGAAATGCCCCGGGAGTTGCACCCGTGATCGAGTACCAGTTTGCCGAGGCACGCGGGAACTGGCCTGTCGGGGCGTAGGGGTTCGCACCAGGAGTCACGGAACCCCAGCCATACCACCGATACGCGGGCGGACCAGCATATACGGGCTGACCACCAGGACCGGTTCCGCGGAACGGAGCATTTGGGTTCGTTGGATCATTCTTTGTCGTCCCGGTGGTCGGTGTCGAACTCGTGAACGTGTTCTTGATCTTCTCGAAGCTCTTCGTCATGAACGAAGGCAGTTCATCTTTTGGAGGCACGTTTTGAGCCGGGGGCCGAGACATCGGTCGCTCGACGTTTCCACCGCTTCCACCGCTTGCAGGGCGAACATAAGGGTCGTTCCCACGCAACCACGATTGCGAGGTGTTTTTCCCCTGCGGGGCAGTCACCGGCGTGCTGTCAGGGAACTGAGGCAGCGGTTCCGCTGCCGCACGGGCATATACGGGGGCCTCGTTTACGTCGGCGGCATGAGGCGCGAGAAGCCTCGCTCCTCGCTGCCCAGGACCCTGCGCAAGGGCCACAGTGATGGACAGCCCGAACCCGAGAATGCCAGCGATTCCGATTCGAACCCGCATGACTACCCCTCGTTGATCCTTCAACACCGGCGTTCTATGTCGCCGCGGAGTGACTTGAACCACGAATTATTTTCTTGCTGCTGGCCGCGCCCCGCCCACCCCTGAGAGACCACCCCGCTGCCCACCCGCCTGACCGAACGGACTCGGAAAGTAGCCCAGTGTGTTGTTGAACACGACCGGATGGCCGGCAGGAGGAAGCACACCACCCCCCGAATCAGGTCCCTCGCCACCCAGTGGATCGGGCGCTGACGCCTGTTGCGGGAAGAAGAGTGTTCTGTTTCCGCCACCCGCCATAAAGGGCACACTGCCGGATTGCCCGAAACCGCTTGCCACCGTGCCCGGCCTCACGCCGTAGAAGTAGTTGACCCCGGCATTCCCTCCGCGAAGGAGGTTCAAGTACGGACTCAGCGGCTGCGTCTGCGGGTTGTAAATGTTCGGCATCACGTTCGTGGGGTTGATCGGCGAATATCCCCCAACCCCGGGGTACTGCTGTCCGGGAAATTGCTGCCCGGGGAGCTGTGCTGAGGCATCCGCTGCACACAGTCCGATGAACGCCGCCACCAGAACGATTCGCATGATGCCTCTCCTCGGGTAAGGATCGCGTTAGCTCATCCCACCCGATGCTCGGGTGGGATGCCTCGCATACCTTTCGTCAGTTTCCACCGAACCCGTTGCCCCGGCCACTGATCTGGTTGACCGTGCTTGCTCCCAGGAGCGTAATGCCGAAGACACGTTCGATCGGGGCGAAGATTCGAGTCAGAGTGCGGTCGATGGTGACCAGCTTCTGAGCCTTCACATAGATCCGGTCGCCGGGCATCACCTGATAGTTGGTGCAGGTCTGGCCGTGTTGCGTCAGGCCAACCCAGTCGATCGGGAGAATCTGCCAGGGCTGACCCGGATGCGGAGTACGGCGAGCGACCCACATGTTTCGCTTACTGCCCACGTCCGAAATCCCGCCGACGTTGCTGATCGCGTCGAGAACTGTTTCGCTACCAGTGATGGGGAAGGAGATCACTTGTTCCCCGAATCCGCCACCATCGAAGATGACGTAATATCGCTTACTATTGTACGCCAGCACATCGAGTATCACGACGATGCTTTCGGGCTTCGTCCCGAGATCGCGGAGTACCGGATTGGAGATAACGTGTTTGCGGATTGCCTCGGCGGCCTGTTCGAGGGTCAGGCCCGACACAGGAACCCCGCCCCAGAATCCCAGGCCGACGGTTCCGTCGAGCCGAACCTGGAACGACCCCGAGATCGGCTGCACCGGCAACCGCTGTGTTTGCGGGGTCGGTACTTTGGTCACCGGATCGGGAACCATGCTCCGCTGAACCACCTCGATGAGGAGTTGGTCCGGCGCTTCAATTACGTACGGCGGAAGCATGATCTTATCGAGTTCAACAGGCACAGTTCCCGGAGGCGGAACCGCGATCGGAGCGCTAGCTCCCCGTGGCCCGACTTCCGAGTGGGTATGATGGCACCCAATCCCGCTCAGGAGCGAGACCAAGCACGCACCGATTCCCACTGTTATCCATCGGTGATTACCACGCATCTGTAACCCCTCCCGCCGATCAAACGTCATCGTTGGTGTTATCGACCCCACCGGAACGGATCGTGAACTATTTCCACGGGAGTCGCGGGATTCGTTCAAGTGGGGATAACTGTAGAAGCGGCGGGGGCTTAATTTGCTGCGGGATCTCGGGGCTATGCGCGAGTCTTTCACAACTCTTTTGCTTACGCGATAATGGCGTCTGCCACCTTGCCGTGAACATCCGTGAGGCGGAAGTCGCGTCCACTATAGCGGTACGTGAGTTTTTCGTGGTCAAGCCCCATCAGGTGCAGGATCGTGGCGTGTAGATCGTGAACGTGGGTTCGCTTCTCGACTGCCGCGAATCCGAACTCGTCGGTCGCACCATAACTCATGCCGCCCTTCACGCCGCCGCCGGCGAGCCACACGCTGAAGCCGTAATGGTTGTGGTCGCGGCCGGTGGAGTTTCCCTCAGCCGTCGGCGTTCGGCCGAACTCACCGCCCCAGAGCACCAGTGTGTCTTCGAGCAATCCGCGTGCCTTCAGATCGGTGAGCAGCGCCGCGATGGGCTGATCCACACGTCGCACGCACGGCGTACCGTGCGAGGTCGAGCCAGGCACGGCCCTGATGCTCGCCATATTGCGGCCACTTGAGCAATCGGTCGATCAACTTCGCGTAAGCATCTGTATCCGTGTCCGCAACAAATGCGTCGACCTCATCCAGCGTGGGCGGCAGACCTGTCAGGTCGAACGTGACGCGGCGAATGAGCGTCCGCTTGTCGGCCCGACCGACCGGGGCCAACCCGGCTGCGTCGAGCTTGGCGGCCACGAACCGGTCGATCGGCTGCGTGAACCGCGGGTCTTTCGAGACGGGCGGTTCTTTCGTCACCACGGGCTGGAATGCCCAGAACTCAGCGGCCGCTTTCCAGTCGATCTGCCGAACGACCGTTACCGTCCCGGTTCGCGGATCGGGGGCACCCATCTCGATCCACTTCACCAGATCATTGACGGCTCGTTCGGGGAGTACCTTATCCGGCGGCATTTGCGGCGGAGTGCCCGGCTTGCCTCGCACCAACAAGATCAGCGGGCTCTTGTCCGGCTTGCCCGGAACGATCGCGGTCCGGTGTCGCCACCCTTTTCCCAGCCAGCTTTGGTGTCGAGTCGAAGCCCGCCCTTCTGCTTCTTCTCGCCGTGGCATCCGAGACAATGTTCGACCAACACTGGCCGCACACGAGCCTCGAAGAAATCGTTTCCCTCATCGGCCCGAGCAGCAACAGGCGCAGCGATGCAGAGGAGAGCAAGGAGCGGGGTTCGCATGCGACGAGTTCCGGAGGCGGGGTGGGCTTGGAGAGAGTCTTACGTCAATCATCTGTCGAGACTAGCCAGAGAATGCCATTCACCGATACTCGCGGTGGGAACTTTAGCTCCGGAATGCGGCCTTCGCGCCACTATGGGGTTTACGGTCCACGGCAAACGCTTCCAGGGGTACGCACGTCGGCTTTCCAGTGAACAGTTCCGTGATCACTTGAGCTGTACCAACGGAAAGTTGCACGCCGGCGCGGAAGTGGCCCGTTGCCACGTACACGTTATCCCAACCCGGCACCGCCCCGATAAACGGCAACCCGTCCGGCGATCCCGGTCGCAACCCGCTCCAGCACTTCACCAGTTCCGCAGACGCCAGCGCGGGCACCGTGCGAACCGCCAACCCGATCAAATCGGCAACCGCTTCCGGTGTGTTCCCCTTCTCGAAGCGTGCTTCCGGTTCTTCGGTCGAGCCAATGAGAACGTGCCCATCGGCTCGGGGCACGAGATACCGCTTCCCGAGCATCAATACCCGCGAGATGACTCGCTCAGGTGTCTTGAGAAGGACGATTTGCCCACGAACCGGATGAACGCCAGGGCCACGTTCCTGTTGCGTGGTGAGAAATGACTCGCTCCAGGGCCCAGCTGCGATCAAAACTCGGTCGGCTCTGTTTGGGCGACTTCGTTCTGAAAGCACGCTTGCAACCGGCGTGTTCGGGCTTAACTTCACCCCGATTCGTTCACAAGCAGCGATCAATGCTTGCAGTTGTCGTGGGTTTCGCACCTGAGCGCAGCCCGGAAGCAGGTAAGGGTCGCCGGGAATTTCCGCAAGCGCTGGCTCGCACTCTCGCACTGCTTCGCGCGACAACCGCTCAAACGCGATTCCTTCGCTTGCCCACAGCGGAAGTACATCGTCCGCCTCTTGAACATCGAGGAACTCGATCGCCCCGCAGCGGAGGTAGCCGTTGTCGATGCCCGTGAGTTCGCAAAGTTCTTGCGAGAATGCGGGGTAGCGGATCGAGCCGATTGCACGCAATCGGTCGATTGGAGTGGCCGCACGCTCGGGGTTTCCGGGCGGAAGAATGCCCGCCCCGGCCCACGACGCTTCCTTGCCGAAGTCGCCGCGGTCGAACACTTCCACCGAAAGCCCCGCCTTCGCAAGAAAGTACGCGCAGGTGAATCCGATGATGCCGCCGCCGATGATCGCCACGTCCGGATGATTCGCCATGCGGGAATTGTAGTGGTGCGTGCTGTCCGGAGTCGTGGAATTGCAACCGTCAGCCTTCTGGGAGAGATCCGGTTTTGATTGGGGAATTCGAGGCGAAACCGTGTAGGAACACATCGCTACCCGATGGCTCACTCACGCACTCCGCCAGTACCAAGGCGTCTGCCATCAACTTCACACCGCGACCCCCAATGGGTGACAGTGCACTGTCACTACCCACGAGTTTTGGCGCGATGAAGACGTGAAACTCGTCGGCCATGTTCGCATCGAGGAATGAGCCAAGCAACCCGGCACCGCCTTCGACCAGGATGTTCGTGAATCGCCGCGTTCCAAGATCCGTCAACAACGCATCGAGTGACAGCCCGGTGTCACTCGCAGGAAGCGGGATCACTTCCGCACCGTCTCCCCGCCAGCCCGCGAGTTTGCTCGCGTTCTGTGCCGTGGTGTACACCAGTACGGGGATGTCACGAGCAGTCGCGCGAAGTTGACACGTTTCGGGAAGATCAGCCGACGCACTGACCACGACACGCGCCGCCACACGCGGACCCGTCGGTCGTGCTGTGAGAAGCGGATCGTCGGCGGCAACGGTTCCGCGGCCCACGATCACCGCATCGACGCGTCCGCGAAGTTCGTGGACACGTCGCCGCGACTCGTCGCCGCTGATCCACTTCGAGTCACCGGTGTGCGTCGCGATCTTGCCGTCGAGCGTCATCGCCCACTTCAGGTGAACCCACGGCCGACCCGAGCGAATCAGCTTCAGGTACGGTGCATTTAGTTTGTAAGCCTCCGCGGCACACACCCCAACCTGTACGTCGAGTCCCGCATCGTGGAGGATCTTCACCCCGCCGCCCGCCACCTTTGGGAACGGGTCGGCCATCGCAACGACGACTCGCTTCACACCCGACCGCAGTACCGCGTCGGTGCAGGGGGGCGTCTTCCCGTGATGGCAACACGGTTCAAGCGTGACGATCAGAGTGCCCCCACGGGCCTTCTCCCCAGCAGCGTTGAACGCGAACACTTCAGCATGTGGGCCGCCGAATTTCTGGTGCCAGCCTTCACCAACGAGATTGCCTCCCGCATCGAGCACCACGGCACCAACCATCGGGTTGGGTTCAACAAATCCGCGACCCCGAGCCGCGAGCGCAAGAGCATGTCGCATCAAGGATTCGAGATCGTGTGGTGGGGTCATTCGATTCAACAGCGAGGAAAAATTGAAAACTACGCGAACCAATGTCCGCTTCGTGCGTCTATCTAGCGTATAGTTAATACGGGAGCCAACTCCCACATCCAAACTTACGAGATACGCGAAAAATACTCCCATGACACGCTTACACGCGAGCACTGAACTTCGACTGACGACCGCAGGCGTTCGCGCTGCGGTTGCCGCGAAGAAGCTACGCCTCGCGAGCGAAACCCGAACGGGTGAAGCGTTGTGGCAAGCCGTCCATGGTCTGGGCTATCGCCTTACGAACGATACGAGTGGGTGACCCTCTACGCCAGTCGCGTGAATCGCGAACCGGCCGGGGGTCTTCACAAGAGACCCCCGGCCGGTTCTTTTTTTGCTTGGAATCGCTGGAGAATGCTCCGTTCGACTTCTGGTGACGTCGGTGGTCTTTCAAGCCGCACAGGTCGGGTTCGATTCCCGCACGGGGTACTGGTTTGCACAGGTGGGGATTGCGTCTGGGAGCGCACTCGGTTTCCAAAACCGACGGCCATGTGCCTGCGGGGTTCGATTCCTCCCCTGCCTGCTGGTTGATGACGAACGTCCTGTGACGAAGCGGGTGTGACGGCCTGTTTGTCGAACAGGTGAGACGGGTTCGAGTCCCGTACAGGACGCTGAATGGAAGTGTGGACTGACGTTGGCTCAGGCGCCTGCCTCTTAAGCAGGATCACGTGGGTTCGATTCCCACCGCTTCCACTCGGAAAGTTGCGAGTTTCAAGTTTAAGGTTTCAAGTTTATGTCGCTCTTGATTTAACTCGAAACATTGAACACGAAACTCGAAACTTCAGTATGCGCCCATGATGTAGCGGCTGCCTGCTGCCTTGCCATGGCGGATGTGTGGGTTCGACTCCCACTGGGCGCTCTGAGAGAATGTAAAATTCTAAAAGGTAAAATGCAAAAAGAATTCAGACGAAATCCATTTTGAATTTTACATTTGCAATTTTACATTCTTCAGCCTGCCCCTGTGATGTAGTGGAAGCTTGCGACCTTGGTATGGCCGAAGCGTGGGTTCGATTCCCACCGGGGGCTCTCACGTTCATGACCGAACGTGGAATGTAGATATGGCACGATACGCCAACTGGTAGAGCACCCGAGCTCAAACCTCGGGGGATGTGGGTTCGACTCCCACTCGTGCTACTGCCGCACACGCGGCGACGCCTTCGGACGCGCGGTGGACCGCCAGGTCGCCTGTAAAGCGATCGCCTTCAGTGGCAATGTGGGTTCGATTCCCACCCGGGGCACTACAGGAGGGGAAAGTCGGTAGGGGAGAGGGGATAGGGAAGACAGTCGGGGACTCAATCAGTGGATTTACTATCTCCTCTCCCCTACCGACTACCCCCTCTGAATGGCCCGTTAGTCTAACGGCTTATGACGACAGGTTCTCAACCTGTAAGTGGGGGTTCGATTCCCCCACGGGTCACTGTTCAAGTTTCGAGTTTATGGTTTCGAGTTTCGAGTTGAGAAGACAACAACTCGAAACCTGAAACTAGAAACTCGAAACTAAACATGGTGATGTAGACCAACTGGAAGGAGTCGCCACGCTCAGAACGTGGACAGTGTGGGTTCAAATCCCACCGTCACCACTCGAAAAGATATTGCAGACGGGCCGGCGCCCGACTGGGTCTCATAAGCCTGGATGCTGAGTTCAACTCTCAGGTCTGCAACTCCCGGGATAAACCCGGAACTTGTGCGGGCGGGCTGGTGTTCGATCGGGTCTCATAAGCCTGATTTGCCGGGTTCGATTCCCGGGCTTCGCAACTCGTCACTCCGCGTGACGCAATGGCCTGGTGGTGTAATGGGAGCCACGTCGGTTTTAGAAACCGATGCCGTTAAGGCGTGAGGGTTCGACTCCCTCCTGGGCCACTGATTGAACGAATGACCGAGTAGGCCAACTGGAAGAGCCAGCAGGTCGAGAGCCTGTGTTGTGTGGGTTCGACCCCCACCTCGGTCACTCACAGTTTCAAGTTTCAAGTTTCAAGTTCCAAGTTACAGATGGGGAACTTGGAACGTGAAACGTGGAACCTGAAACTCAAGAAAATGGGGTCGGTAGCGGTCTAACGCTGTGTCTTGCAAACACGGCTATGGGGTTCGACTCCCCACGATTCCACTGCTGAATGGGCCTGTGGTCTAAAGGGATGACGCGGGTATGGCATACCTGCAGTCCGGGTTCGATTCCCGGCTGGTCCACTTGGAGGTTGTGCATCCGGTGGTGGCAGTGTTTGGAGCCTGAACAATGGTCCGGCCGACTGGGGTTCGCCTTCACTCACTGCCTCCGCCGGACGAATAGCCTTCAACACGGAAGGTACTGTGAGTGGCTACACGACTTCGTTTGCTAAACGGAGAGCCGGCGTTAAACCGGTTTGTGGGTTCGACGCCCGCACCTTCCGCTGACATGCCCTGGTGGTGAAACGGATCCATCATTCCGCGCTTCGAACGCGGCGTTCCAGGTTCGAATCCTGGCTGGGGTACTCGACGAAAGGATGAGGCTTGAAGGATGAAGGATGAAAGTCGCGATCTACTTTTCATCCTTCATCCTTCATCCTTCATCCTTCTCACGATCCTGTCGTCTAGTTGGCACAAGACACCTCCCTGACACGGAGGAGATCGACGGTTCGAGTCCGTCCGGGATCACTCCAACCGCACGGTTGGGTTCGATGCGGCATGTGGTGTAGTGGTCGCACACGGCTCTGTGAAAGCCGAGGTGAGGGGTTCAATTCCCCCCGCGCCGCCCTGATTTGGTTTCGAGTTCCAACTTTCATGTTCCGAGACTGGATCGGATTGAACTCGAAACGTTGAACTCGAAACGCGAAACTTCCAAAGCCGGTGTGGCCCGACACAGAAAGGCACCAAGCTCGTACCTTGGATCATGTGGGTGCGAAACCCACCGCCGGCTCTCAGACACTCTTTCAAGCAACCAAATTTACACACATCCCGTTGAAGCGGACGCGATGTTCCGACTATCCGTCCTCCCCACGTTCACAGCACATCGAGAATCTCAGAAATTCATGGGACGCTGATGCGCCTGTTTCGGTAAACTAGCGATTCGCTATTCCGTCCAATGCCTACCCTGCCGTTATCGATAGGTGCTGACCAATGATGGAGTTTGCCGACGCTCGCAAGGCGGCCGTGGTTCTCGCTGCTCTCGCTGAACCCACTCGCCTACGAATTGTTTTTCACCTTGCCCGCGGTCCTCATCACGTGAGTCAGCTTGCCGAACTTGTCGGCACGCCAATGGTCAACATGTCTCACCACCTTGGAGTGATGAGAACAGCCGGCCTCCTGGAAGACGAGAAAGATGGTCGCAAGGTCGTCTATCGGTTCCGACAGGACATTTTCACCGGTGGTGATGGCACCGAAACGCTTGGGACCTTGAGTATTGGGCCATTCCGAGTGGTGATCCGGGCCGCTGACGAGGCCAATGGTTCGAAATCCAAGACCAAACGGAAGACCCCGAGCTGAGTTGATCTGTAAGATGGCCGGATGGAACCTGTCGTTTCCTCGGGCGGGCACCGGCCAATCTGGCGAACCGTTCTCGCCCTGGCGCTGCCCGCACTCGCACAGCAGTATCTCCACCTCCTCGTTCGGTTATCCGATCAGTATCTCGCGGATAACTTCGAACTCGCGGACCGTTCTGCCCGCGCGACCTACCTATCTGCTCTGAACACCGCGAATTATCTGTACTGGTTCGTCTCCAGCTATACCGTCGTGGTCAGCGTCGGTGCGACCGCGCTGGTCTCGCGGTTCGTCGGTGCCGGGGATACCTCGCTGGCACACCGGGCAACCGGGCAGGCGATCTTGCTGGGCATCACATTTGGGTTGATTGGTTCGCTCGCGGGTGTGTTCGGGCTGCCTTCCCTGATCGCGGCGTTGCAACTTCGGGGTGATGCGGGCGTGTATGCGGTGCAGTTCCTGATGCCCCTGGCCGTCATGCTGGTGTTCCAGATCATCGAATCGGCATGCATCGCGTGCCTGGCCGGGGCCGGGGACACCCGCACGGGGCTGAAAGTGCTCGGAATGGTGGCATGTTTGAACATCCCCTTCGCGTGGATGCTCTGTTTCGGGATCGGGCCATGGGGTGGTTTGGGGTTCGAGGGAATCTCACTGGGAACAGGGTTAAGCCATCTCATCGGATGCGTGATTCTGCTGACAATTCTGGCGCGAGGTAAGTCGGGGCTACAGCTGACCTGGGCGAATCTGGTCCCGGATCTCCCACTGATCCGCCGGTTGCTAAGGGTCAGTATCCCCGCGGCCGTGGATAGTCTTTCGATCGCGGTATGCCAGCTCTGGTTCCTGAGTCTCGTCAACAGACTTGGCGACACCGCAACTGCGGCTCATGGAATTGCGTTAAACTGGGAAGCGCTTGGCTTCCTCGCGGGGGCGGCATTCGGCACTGCGGCGATGACGTTGGTTGGTCAGAACCTGGGTGCTGGCAACCCTGCCAGGGCGGCTCGGAGCGGGTGGATCGCGTTCCAGATGGGTGCGGCCGCCATGATTGGGATGGGGGTCATGTTCGTGCTCTTCGCGGTGCCGATGTTCCGGCTGTTCTGCCACGAAGAAAGCTCGCGACAAGTGATCGACGTTGGCGTGCCGGTATTGCGGCTCATCGCGATGGCGATGCCGGCGCTGGCGAGCCAGATCATCTTCACGGCGGCGCTGCGGGGAGCCGGTGATACCCGGGTTCCCGTGCTGATCAGCTGGGTCGGGTTCCTGGGCGTTCGGCTTCCACTGGCCCATCTGCTGACTCAATCGGAGATCAACCTTGGCTGGCTCGGCGTGATTCCGGGGTGGAACATGGGACTGATGGGCGCGTGGGTGGCGATGTGTACCGACATCTGGGTTCGCGGCAGTTTCTTCGCTATTCGGTTCGCGAGCGGTCGGTGGAAGAAGATCGAAGTCTGAGCGAGGAAATACCCCCGCGCAATGAAGCGACCCGGCCAGAGGCCGGGTCGGGAGGCAGACGTCGGGAAAAGCATACCCGTTGCGAATAGCTGTTTCTTAACCTCCCCCCTTGTGGGGAAAGTCGCTCCGAGTCTTCGAGGAGCGGGTGGGGGGTAATGCCTTAACATCTTGGAAGGCTTTTACCCCCCACCCGGCTCGCAAAGCCTCGCCACCTGAAGCAAACAACCCCACAAGGGGGGAGGGCAAAACAACACACACTTGGTAGCTGATTTCACCCACGCTGCCTAACAGTCTTGTTTACTTCGAGAGGCAATAGAGCGCCTTCCCCGAGCGGATGAACAGGCGTCCGTCCACTGCGACAGGAGTCGCGTCGAAGTTGCTGCGGTCACTGAGGTCGTTCGTCGCGAGCAATTCGTACTTCGGTTTCGCCGCGATCACGTATGTGCGACCCTCGCGACCGACGTAGTAGATTCGGCCATCAGCCAGGAGCGAGGAAGCGTATACACCACCGGCACGGGGCACACGTTCTTCATAGACCACATCACCAGTGTCTGCCTTGGCGCAGAACGCGGTTCCGCTTGCGTCGTTCATCCAGTACACATGCCCCTCGTGATACACCGGTGACGATACGTTCGAGCCTTTCTTGCTCGTCCACAGGCGGTGCGTCTTGGTCACGTCGCCCTTGCCTCCCGTGCGAACCGCCAACCCCACGACGCCGCTGCGACCGCCCAGGCAGTAGACCACTCCGTCGCGCGCGACAACGCTGGGGACCATGTACCACGTGATATCGGTGTCGCAGTTCCAGAGTGACGCACCCGTTGCCGGGTCGATGCCGAGTACCTTCTTGGCCGCCGGCACGATCAGTTCGTCCTTGCCGTCCTTGGTCTTCACAACCAGCGGCGTGTTCCACGCTTCCTTGACTCCCTTGACTCGCCACTTCTCAGCCCCCGTGGCCTTATCGAGTGCAACGACCGAGTCGCTCTCGATGCTGGCATTAACGATCACGAGATCGCCGTAAAGAAACGGCGATGCCGACGATCCCCACGCGCCTGTTCGGTCGCCGACATCCGTCTGCCACAGTTGTTTCCCAGAGTGGTCGAACGCGATCACCCCAGTCTTGCCAAAGAAGCAATACACGCGCTCCGCATCCACGACGGGGGTATTGGAAGCGTAGCCGTCACCATCACGCGACACGTCCAGTTCAGGCAGCTTTGCCGGGACTTCCTTCGACCAGACTTGCTTGCCGGTCTTGCGGTCCAGACAGAGGAGATGCCGGCGCAGATCGGCCTGAGCACCGCCGGGCGTCCCGGGAACCTTGTATCCCGTCCAGCATGTGATGAAGATCTTGTCGCCAATGAAGACCGGACTCGACGACCCCGGCCCTGGTAGATCGGCCTTCCAGGTCACGTTCTCCTTCGCGCTCCAGGTGATGGGGAGACCTTGTTCAGTGCTGATACCGGAGCCGTCCGGGCCTCGAAACCGTGGCCAGTCGGCGGCTATAAGCGGGAGTGAGATGAGACTGAAAAACAGAGTGGCGGTAACACTTCGATGCATGATGGCACCTTGGGCAATAGAAGAATGCCCCGAGTGTAGCACGCATAGGAGGGTAGGTGGAACCGATTCCAGTCGTCACTGGGGGTTCATCACAGGGCCGTGTGGATTTTTCGGGAGGGCGAATCTCCTGCCGAGCCACAGCTTCGGCTCGGCAGGAGACTCGCCCTCTCTATTCACGCTACACATCTCCTGTATCTGCTTGATAACGCGACGGAATTCCCGTGGTCACTGTTGCCACTCACCAGCCGATACCCATTTCGCGGAGCCGAATCCGAAGTCGTTCTACATCCCAGCAGTGGATCGCGGACTCACGCTCACGAAGAGTCAACAGACGGCCATCCGTCGCAAAGGCGACTTGTTGTACCGCAGTCGCACCAACAGGAGTCAGGTTCAGGACAAGTTCAAACCCACGGGGGCTGCGTTGCCATAAGCGTACTCGCTTGTCGCGACTGCCGGTCGCGAGCAGTTGGCCATCGTGGCTAAAGGCGATGGATGTCACGCGGTCGGTGTGGGCATTCAGGTCCGCGACGACCTTCCCATCTGGGATCTGGCGGACGACCACGCGGCCTTTATGCATCCCCGAGGCAACGAGCGTTTCATCGGTACTCAGAGCAACGGCTGTTGTCGCTCCATCGGCACTGGTCCACATCGCATCGACTTCAATCCGCCCGGGCTTGCCGTCCTCTTGATAATGCACCAATCGAACGGAGCCGTCTCGCGCACCCACGACAGCGTAGCGATCCACCGCGTCGATGCACGTCAAACCCGCGAGTCCGGACGTGAATTCCGCGAAGTCGTTCCGCCACTCCGCAAGTGACTTCCGCTGAGGGATACTCAGCACAGTTAACTTGTTTTGACGGGTGAGCCAGAGTCGCTGGCCGTTGCGATCAGGTCGGAAGTTGTAATCATCACCCCTGGGAAGGGAAGTCGGGATTCCAGGCGTCTTGATCACCTCATCAACCTCGAGATCGATCCAGCCATTCCCATCTGAGAAAGCCATTCCCTTTGCGAACGGAGCCGCAACGAACGTCGAACAAATCGACTGCGCTTGCCGATTCCGCAGCGTGCGAGGAGAAGTGCCATCGGCGGGCCACTCAAGCAAGAGGGTTCCCAGGGTTCCATCCGGCTCCGCTTGGGGCGTGCTCGCGATCGTGACGACGCGCCCGTCTGGCCGCACCCCAAACGCCCGAATCGGCGTCGCCTGGTTTAGTGTGCGATGTTCCAGGCCGTGGCGAACTTCGTAGATGATCGTTTTCCGATCGGTGGCCACGACGAGTTGTTGGCCGTCCGGGCTCATGGTCGCTGCAAGGGTTTCCCCAAGAGCGAGCCGAAGTGCAAGTCGGCCGCTGGCGAGATCCCACAACCGCAGGGTGCCATCAGTGCTACCCGCGATCGTCGCGGCCAGCGAGCCGTTCGGAGAAACAGCTGCACCTCTCCCGTAACCCCGCTGGGCATCGAGACCCAGTTCGGGGTCAGACAGGTTCCGTCCATACTGCCGCAACAAACGATCCCAGACCGCCAGGCCAGTAGGGCCGCTCGAGAGCAGTTGGTTGCCCGAAGGCGTGGCTGCTCTCCAGCCCCTCATCTCGGCAATGCATTCTTCTTTGAGGAGCGCGAGTGTCTCGGGATTGGCAGACTCGAGGCCGTTTCGCTCGAACAACACTCTCCTGGGCTGGCCAGGGAACACGAGCAGACCTTCCACGGGATTGCCGCTCTCAGCCGGTGGGACATGCGCCAGTTCCTTGCCCTTGCCATCGATCGCCCAACGCTTCACAGTGCCGTCGAGCGCGGAGGTGTAAAAGAATGCACCCTCGGGATCGAATGCGACTCCTGAGATATCCTTCTTGTGCCCAGACCACATGAACACGGGCGAAGTTCCCTGAGACAAATCCCAGCGACAAATCTGGCCGCTCCGACAACCGACGATCAGCCAGCGGCCATCGGGGCTAAAGGCCATCGCCCGGCCGCCGTCCTGTGCGTACCCGCCACCCTGTGATGCCACCGGGGTGCCGGTATACGAGAGCGTGCGAAGGGTCTTGCCCGTCGTTGGGTCCACCAGCAACACGCGACAGCCGATCCAGGCTTTCCCTTCCGCGATGGCCAGCACTTTCCCATCGGGCCGATACGCAAGGGCTCTCGCGCTCATTCCGGGCCCGGCGATTGCAATCTCGCGAAGGTCGGGTGAGGCCAGGCAAACGGCAGCGGCCGACCGCAATTCAACAGGGTCGCCCGCGGCAAGATCCGTGTAACCACCGGCCTGCGCTAAATCGCCGAGCCCTTCCCAGGTCCACCCGGCGTGGGGTTCGGTCGAATTACGCTGGACTCGCCCAAGGAGGTTGAAATACTCCTTGATCATCACGGCGTGACTGGCTTCAGTTGCGGCACGTCGGGCCTCGACCTCCGCTCGCCTCGCCTCGGTTTCGGCACGTCGTGCTTCTGCCTCGGCTCGTGTCTGGGCCTCATTCAGTTTCTCCGCCGCAGCAAGTCTCGATTGGTAGAGCAGGGCAGCGGGAGGCACAACGAGAAGTGTCAAACACGCGAACGCTGCCAGCGACGCAACCACGGGGTTTCGCCTCACCCAACGGCACCCTCGATGGACAACACCGAGCGGTCGAACGCTGATCGGTTTGCCCGCCTGGAAACGCTCCAGGTCTTCGGCCAGTTCCTCCGCGGTGCTGTATCTCTCAGCGGGATCTTTCTCCAGGCATTTCTGGCAGATCAACTCCAACTCAGGGGGCAACTCGCGGACGACGCGACGAATCGGTGTCGGAGCGGACGCGAGGATTTTCGCCAGGATTTCGCTGGCAACCGGGGCCGCGAACGGCCTCGTGCCGACGAGGCATTCGTACAGGATGACGCCCAAACTCCAGACATCTGCCGGCGGGCCGACGAACTTGGTTCGGCCGTCGGCCTGTTCGGGGGCCATGTAGGCTGGCGTTCCCATGATGGCTTGCGTCTCGGTCAGTTCGGACGCGGCACGCTTGGCGAGACCGAAGTCGGCGATTTTCGGCAACCCATCCGCATCAAACAGGATGTTCCCAGGTTTGAGGTCGCGGTGAACGATGTTCGCGGAGTGGATCGCCGCAGCGGCCCGAGCGACCTGCCCAATCAACTTCGCAGCCTCAAGCGGCTTCATCCGTGTGCCGTTCGTGAGCCGGTCCGTGAGGGAGCCTCCGGGAAGATATTCCAGAACCAGGAACGGACTCTTCTCACGTTCCCCAAACTCGTACACCTGAACGACGTGGGGGTGTTTGATCGAGGCCATCGCCTCGGCTTCGATGAGAAACCGGCTGACCGCTCGCAGATCGGCCGCTCCAGTCCGCAACATCATCTTGATGGCGACGGTGCGATTCAGCCGGAGGTGTTGCGCCTTGTACACGACACCCATTCCACCGCGGCCGAGTTCCCCGGTGATCTGGTATCCGGGGATTTCGGGAATCGCGCGGCGTGACTCGCCCCCCGTGGGGTGGCCGAGTTCGCGTGGCGATCGCGTGGCCGTGCTGTCCAGGTTGGGGTCCCCGTTGAAGCCCATTTCGGCGAGAAGTGCCTCAACGTCAGGTTGACACGTCGCCGAGTTCGGCTTCGGCTCGGTAGGTGCGGTGAGCTGGGTGAGTGTATCGTTCTGGGCAAGCTCCTCACCTGGGAATAGGGGTACGCTCTTGGTGCCATCAAGGGGACCAGAGTTGGGATTGGCAGGAGACATGACACCTCGATCTGGGCGCGGCTGCTGTACGGTCATCTTAACCGAATTGAACTGCATCTCCAACGGAGCAGTCTGTCACCTCGGGGCTGTTCGGTGTTTGAGGTTTCGCATCAAATCGCAGCCAAGATTGGCACTTCACTCCAATTGAGCCGAAAACTCATCCCCAAGCCCCGATTTTGCCGATAGTACCGTCTGGGCAACCGTCATTGTGTGGGGTGTGAGCCCAGTGCTAAACTGAGCGCATGAACACGCTCATGCCCAACAGGATGGAGCAAACGGCCATGACGGCCCCGTCACTCTTTAACACCGGGAAGCGGCCCAAGGCCGAACCGCCTACCGCCAGCGGTCCCCACTCCGGGTTGTTTGCTAACATCGTTTTCGATCGACCACTCGATACCGAATACACCTACGCCATTCCCGCCGATCTCGTCGAGAAAGTCGGCGTCGGGAAGCGTGTCGAAGCGCCGTTCGGCAAAGGTGGCAAATCCACCATCGGGTTCTGCGTTCGCGTCACGGATCAGGCACCCACCGCGAACTTCGAGATCAAGCCGGTTCATCGTGTCCTCGATGACGACGCGATCATTGACGATCACCTGATGAAACTGACGCGCTGGATCGCGGATTACTACCTCTGCGGCTGGGGTCAGGTGCTGCACGCAGTCGTGCCTGCTGGTGTGCGAGAGAACGCCGGAACCCGTGTTGCCGCGTTCGTCGAACCCGTCGCCAAGGAGCAACTCCCGAACCCATTGCCGACAGTCACGCCACAGCAAAAAGCCGCACTCGACAAGCTCAAGAAGGAAGGCCGACCGCTCGAGATTCTTCAGCTTGCCCGCATCGCGAAATGCACTGCGGGAGTGATCTCCGGTCTGGTCAAGAAAGGGCTACTGCGGAAGTTCAGCGAGCGGATTGAGACCTCGGGTTTGGAGTCGGGAGACAGTAGCCCGGAGACCGAGATCACCACGCCATCGGCACCCATCGAGTTGAACTCCGATCAACAGCGCGTCTGGGAACAAATCCGTGCCACGCTCGATTCTGGCGAGGGATTCAAACCGTTCCTCCTGCACGGCGTTACAGGTAGCGGCAAGACCGAGATCTATCTCCGTGCGATCGAAGAAACGGTGAAGCAGGGGAAGGAAGCGATCGTCCTCGTTCCCGAGATCTCGCTCACACCGCAGACACTCGCTCGGTTCTCGGGTCGCTGCGGGAACGTGGCCGTGTTGCACAGCCACCTCACCGATGCCGAGCGTGGCGGCTACTGGCGGCGAGTCGCGACGGGGCACGTTCAGGTCGTGGTCGGTGCCCGCAGTGCGGTGTTCGCCCCGACACGCAAACTCGGCCTCATCGTCATCGACGAGGAGCACGAGAATAGTTTCAAGCAGGAAGCCACACCACGCTACCACGCCCGGGATGTTGCGGTGATGCGAGCAAGACTCGAAGGGATCCCGATTCTGATGGGGTCCGCGACACCGAGCCTGGAAAGCTGGTCGAACGCCGCACGTGGGAACTACACGCTCCTGAGTATGCCGAGCCGCGTCGAGAGTCGGCCGATGCCCGCCGTCAAGATCATCGACTTGCGGCACGAGCCGAAACCGAGCAACGGGAAACACTTCGCCATCGGAGCGACGCTTGAGAAAGCGATGCGGGACGCGCTCAAGCAAAAGGGGCAGATCATTCTGCTGCTGAATCGCCGTGGGTTCAGCACTCACGTTCACTGTCAGGCGTGTGGGCACGTCGCTCAGTGCGTGAACTGTGATCTGGCGCTGACGTTCCACCGCACGAAGGCCGCGCTGGTCTGCCATTTCTGCGGCTTCGAGACGGCACCATTCCAGAACTGCCCCAGTTGCTCGCAACCCGGAATGCGCTATCAGGGGCTTGGCACCGAGAAGTTGCACGCCGAGATTGAAGCGAAGTTCCCGGGGTATGTCTGCCAGCGAATGGATTCGGACACGATGTCGAAACCGGGGAGCCATCAGCGAGTGCTCGATGCGTTCCGCGATGGGCTGATCCACATCCTCGTCGGAACGCAGATGATTGCGAAGGGGCTGGACTTCCCCAACGTCACGCTTGTGGGTGTGGTGAACGCCGATGTCGGGTTACATCTCCCCGATTTCCGCAGTGCCGAGCGGACGTTCCAGATCCTCGCGCAGGTCGCGGGCCGTGCCGGCCGCGGCGACAAGGGTGGGAACGTCCTCGTGCAAACATTCACACCCGAGCATCCCTGCATCACGCTCGCCGCGAATCACGACTTCGTGACATTCGCGGGGCAGGAACTCGCTCACCGCAGGGAACACCAGTACCCGCCATATCACCGCATGGCTCGGCTCATCGTTCGGAGCGAGAAAGAGGACGCCGCCGCCCAGTTCGCGGACACGCTCGCCGCGGCGTTTGCCGAAGCCACGAAGCGGAACCAGGCCAACCCCGTCGCGCCGGGTTCACCTGCACCTGTGCGGATTCTCGGCCCAGCGGAGTGCCCGGTGTTTCGGCTGAACAACTACTATCGGTTCCATTTCCAGGTGCAATCCGCCGACAGCGCGCTACTCCATACCGTGCTGCGTGACGTTCTGGTGATCGCTAAACCGCCCAGCGGAGTGGAATTTCAGGTTGACATTGATCCCTTCAGCATGATGTGAAGCCCCACTCTCACATTCTGTGCAACCATATCATCAACTGGAGCGTATGATGAGCAGGGTCCGGAGCAATCCGGATCACTCTGCATTCACCGGCATCCGAGGTGATCATCATGGCCCGCCCAGGTTTCGGTCTGGTATCCTTCTGTGTTCTCACTGGCGTTGTGCTCGTGGGGTGTGGGAAAGAGCCTGAGCCATTCAAACCGGTCAAGTACGACTACAACACGCCTGTCGATCTCAATGCCTTCGCCAAGCAATTCCTGGACAACGCTCCTGCGAATAAGGACCGAATGGCCAGTGCGGAGAAGGCGCAACTGACGTTCATCGACCTCGAAGGGAAGAAGGTCGATCTCTCGAACTACAAGGACAAATCGAACGTCGTCCTCGTCATGACCAAGGGGATGCCGCAATCGCCCGGCGGTGTGTTCTGCCCGGGGTGCCTGGCCCAGATGAACGCGATGGTCGCGAACAACGCGGAGTTCAAAAAGCGCGAGGCCGAGGTGCTGGTCGTGTTCCCAGGGCCATCCGAAAAGGCCGGCGAGTTTCTGACCACCGCGAAAGTCAGTGAAGGCAACAAGCCCTCGCCGATTCCGCTGCTGCTCGACAAAGACATGGCCGCTGTGAACCTCCTCGGCATCAGCGGCGACCGGGCCAAGCCTTCGACGTACATTCTCGACCGCAAGGGAAACGTGGTGTACGCTTATGTGGGTGAACACACCACTGACCGCCCTTCCGTGAAGGCACTGCTGAATCAACTCGACAAATTGAACACGAAGCAGTGATCGGGTTTCTCCGTGGACCGCGGCCGGCTCGGCCGCTGAGCGAAAGCGAGTCGGTTGCGGTTGGGATAGTTCCCAGCAACCCGGATGGAATAGGTGGTTCGGCCGAGCCGGCCGCGGTCCACAGACAAAGTGGCGGTTGGGATAGTTCCCAGCAACCCGGATGGAATAGGTGGTGCGGCCGAGCCGGCCGCGGTTCACAGACACAACTTCTGGCAGGGCGGGCGATCATGCCTGCCTCTCCAGCCTTCCGCTTCCGAGGCATGTCATGTCCCAGAGTTGGTACATCGAGTCGGGCGGGAAGCTGGAGGGTCCGATCACTTCACGTGAATTGCGCGATCGTGCCGCTGCCGGGAAACTGCAACCCACCGACAAAGTCAGCCCGGATGGGAAGAAGTGGGCTCCCGCCTCGAAAATCAAGGGACTCACGTTCTCGGACACGGTTGATCAGCCCGGAGCCACGGTCGCCGTCGCAGTTTCCGCTTCCATCCCTGCACCGATCTCACCTCAACCCCCAAAGGTAAACGGTTCCGGTGCGATGATCGAAACCGTCGAGGCCGAGCAGATCCCGGGCTACGAGGTTTCGGGCGTTCTGGGGAAGGGTGCTTGCGGTGTCGTCTTTCGTGCCCGGCAAGTCAAACTCGATCGCGTTGTCGCGCTGAAGATGGTGCTCACTGATCGGAAACCGACCCCCGCGGCGCTCGCCCGGTTCGACAAGGAAGCCGTCTCGCTGGCCAAACTCAGGCACCCCAACATCGTCGGCGTCTACGACTGCGGGCATCATAACGGCCAGGCCTACTTCGCGATGGAACTCCTGGAAGGTGAAGACCTCGGAGCACGTCTCGACGCAGGTGGCCCACTCGATGAATTCACGGCCTGGCACATTGCCAGGCAGACCGCGGCGGCACTCGCTCACGCGGCCGATCTGGGTGTCTATCACCGCGACATCAAGCCCGCGAACCTGTTCCTGACCCCGCCGCCGACCGGTTACCCACTTCCACCGGGCGTGCCGCTCGTGAAGGTCACCGACTTCGGTCTCGCACTCACGCGCCAGACCGGCGACGAATCGACCGATCAGCGACTCACTGCGGCCGGGGTGGTACTCGGCACCCCCGCGTACATGCCGCCCGAGCAGTTCGCCGGCTCCGACATCGACCACCGAGCCGACATCTACGCGCTCGGCGCGACAATGTTCCATCTCCTGTCCGGTGATTCGCCATTCAACGGGGCGAGCATCTGGGAAGTCATGCTGAAGAAATCCGAGCCAACCCCTCGCCTCGGCGCACCGATTTCTGAAGAAACGGCGGATCTCATCGAGCTACTGATGGCCCAGAAGCCGTCAGATCGAGTCGGAACCTACCGTGAGTTGCTTGACCGCATCGACGCGCTGCCGTTCATGCAGGGAACCACGGTGAGTTCGTCCTCGATCCGGATACCAGGATCGCGTCCATCCGTGACGGGAATTCCGTCTGAGCACGACGACGAAGACGGTGACGAACCGGCGACTGGGAGATTGCGGAAGCCCGCTCCCAAAAGCAAAACAAAGCTCTACATCCTGGCGGCGCTCGGAGGGCTGGCGATCGCCGGTGCCGTGGCACTGGGAGCCAAGCTCCCCGGCGGGAAAGCAGACCCGATCGCCGGGCCGAACACCCAGAAAAGCGTGGAGTTCGTGACGGGAGACCGTGAAGAGTTATTCACGCGTGACACGCTGCTTGGGTGGTCAGTCAAGGGCTGGGCCATCGGTACGGACGATGAAAAAACCTCGGTTATGGTCGGCAAGGGAAGTGCCAGCCGAAGGTTCAGGATGCCGGCCCAATACCGTGTCTTGCTCGGCGTTGATCTCCACGAGGCGGCCGCACTGGAACTTGTGGTTGCGATCGCGGAAGGTTCGCCCGCAACCGCGAAGCACTGGTCGATCCGCGTGGATCGCGAGAAGGGGACGACGTTTGGCGTTCGGGAAGGCGAGCACGGCTCATACCAGCCACTTGGGGCTGCGATCCCGGTTCCGACGAAACAACAGATCGACGATGGCGAGAAGGGGCGATACAGCGAAGTTCGCTTCGACCGAGCCGGCGGCCGAATCAAGGCGTTCTACCTGAGTAAACCACTCGGTGAGATCGAAGAAGCCGGTACGGTGAAACTGCCCGAAGTGCGATTCACGACTGACGGCGGTGCTGTTCGCCTTGACACCGTGGCCGTCGAGGAACTGGTCGAGAAACCGTGAGCAACGAGTCATTCAGCGGGTGGGCGATTGATTGTCTCGGCCTAAAGTCAGCGGCGTTGGGAGAAACTCTACTTCCCTGTAACATCCGTTCTCCCCCCTCGTCACATCCGCTCTGCGGTGTGACGGGTCTTCGGCCGCTCCTGCGGCCAAAGTTCGAGAACTCAACGAGAAGCACAGTACCTCCCAACAGCTCTGTCTTTTTTTGAGTTCATGCCATATCAAAGTGCTAGATCGTGGTTTTTCATGTTAATCTGGGCACTTTCCAGGCGTGAAAACGATTCATCTTTGGCGTGAATTTTTCGACAAGTGCCGCACCCGATGAGAGTTGCGATTACACTCACGCTCTTTCTTCCAGACAGGTAAAATGGTTCCAGAGAGGGGTGTGCATATCGTCTGGAACCATTTTCATGGCTCAGTGAAACAGATGAATTCGAGATGCGGTCGCCCACCCGACCGGACTCAATTTCCCCCACATCGCGTCACCGCCAGTACCTGCCCACGATTCACACCCGTGACCCTCAGAATTACCTGCTTTTTCTCAGTTTGCTGATCAGAATACACGTCCTCACCCTAATAATTCCTACTGAAAACCCGAAACACGGCGGATGCGCCCTCCATTCTGCCAACATTCTGTCACGACGCGTGTTGTGTTCGTTGACAGCCGTAGTTCCGGGATGATACCGTAAACCCAGCGGCTCAAGCCAACCACTCAAAACTGTGGAGCCTACCCGACTCCTGGAGGTTTCAACTTCCAGCCCGGGTCGGTTGCGAGAGCACGTCGCACACCATCACGAGGGAGTTTCAAGTAAAGTTTCGTGTTTCGAGCCGAAGCCAACCCTCTTCACTCGAAACCCACACTCTTGACGCGAAACCACTCTGGAGACACCGATATGGCGATAACAAAAGGCGTGTGGGGCATCGACATTGGTCAATGCGCCCTCAAAGCCCTCCGTCTGGAGATGATCGACGGAAAGCCAACCGCCACGGCGTTCGATTATGTCGAACACACCAAAATCCTGTCTCAGCCAGATGCGGATCCAGACTCCCTCATCCGCGAAGCCCTCGATAAATTCCTCTCTCGCAACGAACTGAAACTCGATGAGGTTGCCATCGGGATCGCCGGTCAGTCAGGGCTCGCACGGTTCGTGAAACTTCCGCCGGTCGAAGAGAAGAAGATCGCCGAGATCGTGAAGTTCGAGGCCAAACAGCAGATCCCGTTCCCGCTTGATGAAGTCGTCTGGGACTTCCAGAAGATCGCCGGCGGCGAATCCGTCGATGGCTTCGCGCTGGAAACCGAGATTGGTCTGTTCGCGATGAAGCGGGACGTGATCTCGCGATACCTCGGCTACTTCTCGGGGTCGAAGGTCGAAGTCCATACCGTTCAAATGTCGCCGCTGGCGCTGGTGAACTTCGCGACTTACGAAATCCTTCGGAAAGGCGGCTCAACCCCCGTCACTCCCGAAGCGGAAACCGACGACGAGACCCCCAAGGGGAAGAAACGCTGTGCCGTCGTCATGGACATTGGCACCGACGCCTCGAACCTGATCATCACCGACGGCGGGAAGATCATCTGGCAGCGCCCAATTCCGCTGGGTGGAAACAACTTCACCCGAGCACTGACGAAGGAACTCAAGCTCACGTTCGCCAAGGCCGAGCACCTGAAGCGGAACGCCGCGAAAAGCCCGGAGATGGCGAACATCCTCAAGGCGATCAAGCCAGTCCTTACCGACTTCGTGGGTGAAGTTCAGCGGTCGCTCGGATACTTCACGAACACTCACCGCGATGCCCACGTCGCCTATCTGGTCGGGTTGGGAAGTGCGTTCAAACTCCCTGGTCTGCAGAAGTACCTCGGCGACAAACTTTCGCTGGAAGTTCGCAAGCCTGGGAAGTTCGCACGACTGGCCGGTGAAAGCGTCCTCGCCGATCCGCTGTTCCAGGAAAACCTCCTGACGTTCCCGATCGCCTACGGGCTGGCCCTCCAGGCGTTGGGCGAGGCGCGACTGACCACGAACCTGCTTCCTTCCGAGATCCGCTTCGATCGCATCATTCGAGCGAAGAAACCGTATGCCGTCACCGCCGCTGCAATGCTGTTGGTCGGCACTGCGGGGTTGGCTCTCGGCTTCTCCGCGGACCTGAAGTCTGTATCTGATGCCAAGATCGAAGACGCACAGAAGCATGTCAAGACGGCGATCTCGGCGCACGACGGGCAGACGGCCAAGTATAACTCCACGATCACCGAATCGCAGGAAGCTCAACGGCGTGGCAAACTGGTCATTGCCGGCCAGGAAGAACGCCTCAACTGGCCCCGCTTCTACGAAGTCGAAACCGCCGTCATGCCCCGGCCAGGAGACAAGAAAGAGGGCGGTAACCTCACCGACTTCAACTGGAAGGGCAAGGACGACGTCGGGATTGAAGCCCTCAACTGGTTCAAACAGCGAATGGCTCGCGGCGTGCCCATCGAGCAGGCACTCGCCGACGATGCATCGGCACATCCGAAGAACCTCGCGCTCGTGAATGTCGAGGCCGTTCACACGCGGTGGGTGAAGGATCCGGCCGCGTTCCTCACGGCTGCAGATGACGCGGTTTACGGCGACGGGAAGACTCGCGGCTACGGCAAGTTCATCGCCGATACCATGCTCGATACTGAGCGGGAACCCCGCAAGGATTCGGAAGGACACTTCAGCCCCGCGTGGAAGCCCACCCTTGCACCGAACGAGAAGCCACCTGAGGGCGTCTGGGTTGTCGAGATTCGTGGCTATACCGACCACCAGGAAGCTCCCGAGTTCCTCAAGAAGGCGCTCCTCAAGAACCTCCAGAAGTTCGACACCTTCGCCAAGAACGAAGACAAGGTCGGTCGGTTCATCGTCGGCGTTCAGGATCCGGTGAAGGGGAAGGTATCGCACCCATTCATCTACAACTGGTGGAAGATCGACGACGCGCTTCCAAACTCGTTCACCTACATCAACAACTCGTATCTGGACAAGTTGTTCACGGATCGCGCGGGAGCGGGCGGCGTTGGTGGTCCCGGTGGTCAACCAGTTCCTGTCGGTCCTCCCCCGGTGCCCGGAGGGGACCCCACAGCCGGTGCACCCGCCGCTGCCGTTCCGTTGGGGCCAGCGTGGACTGGGTTGACCACAACCACTTCGGGGGTTGGTGGTGCGAATACTCCTGGTGGCATACCTGGGGGCGTGGCTCAACCCCCCATCGGTGGAACAGGCGACAAGAAGGATGGTGTCGAACGCCGGCGATATGAGTTCGTCATCATGTTCATCTGGCGCGAGCCGATCCCGTCGGGCAGCGGACTCGAGGCACCCCCTGCAGATCTCGCAGCCGGTGCAAACCCAGCCATTGGCGGTCCGCCTCGCTAACGATCTGACTCGGAGCAACGCCAAACGCTCCGCATGCCCTTCAACTGCTGGGCAGCGGAACGAACCCCTCGCGAGGGGCATAACGGGTGAAACCACCCTAACTCCAAAACACCGCCGGGTACCCGATCATGAAAAACAAAGAAGTCTTCAAGAAACACCACTTCTGGATACTGCTTGGGATTGTCCCGCTGTTTGTCTTCATCGCCGCTATCACGGTGAGTTCAAGCGTTGGCGCGGCTGTGGAGGCCAAACTCGATGCTTACAGCAAAGCCGAGAAGTCCCTCAACGGCAAACTGAACCCGAAGTCGGACGCGCTCATCAAGGCGATCAAGGAGCAGGTGTACAAGGTTGATACGAAGAAGGACGAACTCTGGAAGATCAACTGGGATCGTCAGAAGGAGATGTACGTCTGGCCGATTGCTTCCGCACGATTGAAGGATGTCGAACGCCTCAACCTGGCCTTCGGGAAGACCATCCCTTACTCCGAAAACCAGTACGAGGAGTTCAAGAAGCCCGAGGTGTATCTCGCCGAGTTCTCCACGGTTCTCCCCAAGGTGAAGGGGAGCCAACCCAGCACCGGGATGGCCGACACACTCGCTCCGACCCAGTTCAAAGATGGCTGGCAGTCCGTGTTGCGGCATGTCAACACCTGGGACGATCGCTCTCTAACCTCCGAGCAGATCTGGCTCATGATGGAGGATATCTGGGTTCAGAGGTCGATGCTGGAAGCCGTACGCTCCGTGAATGCTCAAATGGCCGAGTTCAATCGCGTGAAGTACGAGAAGGATGGGGTCGTGATCGACGATCCGGAAAAGAAAACCGCTGATGATCCGCTCCGCCGCAAGTTCCGGAGCCGCATCTGGGAACTGGAGCTCGAAGTCGTCACCCGCGACAACAAGCGAGTGATGACTGGCCGGCTCATCAACCACACGGATCGGCTCCAACTCATGGGCCTGAACAACACGATGGTCGTGAAAATATGGCTTCAGCCGGGCAAGGATGTTCGGCCATTCGAGTTCAAGATCGGTGGCGAGTTCCTCGCGGGCGTGGGAGCATTGAAGGCGGATGGGAAAACCCCCGCCAACGTCTTGAATATCGTCCCAACCGATGACCACATCATCCCGCCGACGATGGATGTAGCCGAGATTGCGAAAGTCGAGCAAGTGTTCGACACCCGCACTGTGCCGGTTCGCCGCATCGAGGCGATGGAACTTGGCAAAACCGACAGTCGATTCGCAGACCGACAAATGCTGATGCCGAACTTCGAAGCCTTCAAGAAAGAGGAACAGAGTAAAGGTGATGCTAAGATCGATGGCCCCGGGGTGCGTCCTCCGTTCGGAGGCCCATTCGTCGGACCCGGTGTGGCGGGACCTGGCGGCAGCACGAGCGGCAAATCGGGTGGCGGAACAGTTGATACCGTGGTGAACGCGAACAAGAAACGATACATCGCGGTAACCGAGGAAGTCCGTCGGATGCCGGTGGCAATCGCGGTTGTTGTCGATCAGGCGTATATGCAGGATGTCCTTCTTGCCTTCGTGAACTCGCAGCTCAAGTTCCAGATCACACAGGCAAACTGGGCACGTTTCCGCGGTTCGCTTGGAACAGGCACGAACAATCACCTGATTCCTGAGGGTGGTGGCATTGTGCAGGCATCTGGGGGTGCCGGGTTGGGCCAGGAATTCAACAATCCCGAGCCAAGGGGGCCAGGTCCAAAACCCGGACCAGGACCGGGACCAGGGCCACGCCCAGGTCCCGGACCAGGACCAATCAGCCCGTTCGCAGGCAGCGGGAACGTAAGCACTGTATCCGAATCTCAGCTCACCTCGGGGCTGATCGAGCTTTCGGTGTACGGAATCGTTTCGCTGTACGAGAAGTACATGCCGCCAGGTGAGGTGTCGAAGGATGTCGTTGAGCCGAAGCCCAAGGATGTCAAGGTAGAGCCGAAGCCGAAGCCGAAAGTCGAACCAAAAGCGAAGGTCGAACCAAAGGCCACGGAACCGAAGCCTAAGGACCCGGTAGCACCGGACCCCAAGGCTCCGAAGGAAGCGGTTGTTCCTGATCCCAAGACTCCCAAGATGCGCCGCCGCACACGCTGAATACCCGCAGGGTCGGCACGACCCGCAAGATCTACCAACGGTTCCCGCCGCTTCAGCGTTCTGCCTGTAGTGGCGGGAAAACCCCTCTGAACCGATCACAACCGCACACCACACATTGGAGGTGCCGCGAAATGGCCAAGGCGAAATCAAAAGCTGATCTGAAACAAATGCTCGTTGCCAAGGGTGAGTTCCTGGCGATGGGCGTGGCCGGATTCTTCCTATTTGTCTTCATGGTCTGGGGAGCTTCCCGGTGGCTCGGGGCGAAAAACCCAGTTGAGATGGCCGAGAAACTCGATACCCAGGCGAATCTCGTCCAGAACAAGATTCGGGATCCTAACTTCTCCGACTCGGACCTCAAGGACGCAGACGCCGAGTTGCCTCCTTGGATCACCAAGCCGTACAAGATGCCGATTGTCCCGGTCGAGTTGTTCGCGACCACCGGGCCACAGTTCGACCCGATCGCCAAACCTGACACCAAGAAGGAGAACCCTCTCGTTCTCCCAATCGGGGCGTATCAGGTCGATCTCGTCCGCGCCCCCATGAAGGGCTATGACATCACGTTCGACAACCAGGGCCAGGCGAAGATTGGCGTCATCATCTCAAAGGCCGTGAGCGAAGCAGACAAGGAAAAGCGCAAGACACTGTTCAAAACGCTCACCGGGCGAACGAAGGGTACGGCACAGATCATCCGCGATAACCCCATGCAACCGCCGATGGGGATTGGGCCGGGCCCAGGCCCAGGCCCGGGTGGGAAGCAGCCAGCCGGCGGGTTGAACCCCTTCGGTGGGGTTGGTGGCGGGTTCGACGCGAACGGTCAGCGCATGGAGAAGGCGCTCAAGTATGTCCCACTCGAAGAACTCGACGCGGCGCTCGAAAAGGGCGAAGTCCCGGCGATGACCGTGATCCCACTTCGAATGGTCATCCTGAATGCTGAGATCCCGTACAAGAAGCAGGTCGATGAGATTAAGCGCGCACTCCGGCTTCCCAGTTCGGAAGAAGCTCAGAGGTGGGGGCCGCTTTACGACGGATACGAGGTCCAACGCAAGGTTTCACGACTGATGCCTGGCGGCAACGCCGAGGTGTTCCAGGACTGGTCCGAGTACAAGTTTGAAGACAAATACCTGGAGTTGATCAACGCCCGGAAACTGGCCGATCACTTCGAGGATGGCTGGCTGTCGCACTTCATCCGGTACGACATGGCCCTTGCGTTGCCGCTCCCCGCACTGGTGCCTGAACTGGGATCGTACCCCAACATCCGGCTCGAGGCGATCAACGCCACGATCAAGAAGATGAAGGATGCGAACCGTAAGCCAGATACGCCTTCGGACCTGCTGGCACGACTGACCGGCCGACCGCCACGCGAGCAGATCTATAACCCGCAAACCAGTCAGGGGACCGGTGCCGATGCGATCTTCGGTTCCGACCTGAGCGGTGGTCCGGTGATCGCGGGTAAGGGTCCAGCTAAAGGACCGGCCGTTGGACCCGGCCGTCCACCAAAACCAGGCGAGCTTAGCAATCAAGAAGCAGCTCCGCCGATCGAGATCGAACAACTGCTTCTGCGGTTTGTCGATGTGGATGTGAAGCCCGGGTACACCTACGAGTACCGCGTTCGCCTCCGCATGATCAACCCAAACTTCGGTCTCACCAAGGAAGTTGCGATCCCCGCGTATGCGAACGTCAAGGAGATCTATAGCCCCTGGGCACAGATCGCCGACTCGATCACCGTTCCAAGCGAATCGTTCCTGTACGCGATCGACCCCGGAACATTCCGGAAGAAGATTGAGGACGAATACGGCAAGGAACGTGAACTCCGCGAGCGTCTCCAGGCGAAGGACAACCAGGTGGTTGTTGAGATGTGTAGTTGGCTCGAACAGGTTCGCACAGATGCAGGCGGCAACCGCGAGCCTGTGGGAGCCTGGGTTGTAGCCGACATGCCGGTCGGTCGTGGGGAGTACGTCGGTCGGAAGCAGTACATCAAGTTGCCGTTGTGGTCGAGCAAGGACAACCAGTACGTACTTCGCGAAGTGGCCGACCGATCGATCGTTGGGAAGAAGGATGTGGCGCTCCCGCGGGGCTGGCTGGTGGACTTCACCACCAAGTCGGTGTTGGTGGATTTCGATGGTGGCAAAGTGGTGACCAAGTCCGCGTCTGGCAAAACCATCACCGAGGAAGTGGCCGCCGAGATGCTGATCGTTCGCCCCGACGGCAAGTTGTTCGTCAAGAGCACGGTGCAGGACGAAACCGATGAGAACCGAAGGAAGATTGTCGGTGACTGGGATAAGTGGGTCAAGGAAGTCGAGAAGCGGAAGGTGACCGTGGGCACAGGGCCTGAAAACCCATTCGAGAAGAAGTGATCGTGGCTTGCTTCGATTCGATTACCACGGGGGCCTCGGCCCCCGTGGCCATTTCTGGGACAACCGCCAAATCTCCAAACGCCGGTTCAGCGCTTCTGAAACAACTCCGAGAACACCAAGTTCTCAACGACCGTGCGGAGTTTGTAACCGTCCTTCTTGCTCGCCTGTGCAATGGCCTTGATTTGGGCGGCATCGTCAATTGTCATCACGCGACGCAGTGCGAACGTCGCCAGTTGCTCGACGAATGCCTCGGCGAAGCGATCGTGATCCTGCACAAGCAATTGCTTGAAATCATCCGGCCCCTTGAAAGCACGGCCGTTCGGCAGGATGCCGCTTGCATCGACAACTGGGTTATCCCCCTGACCGCCCTGGACTTGCTCGTGCGTTCGCCACCGACCGATCGCATCAAAGGTGTCGAAGGCAAATCCGAGTGGATCGATCTTGGCATGACACGAGGCGCAGGTTGCGTGCGTGGCGTGTGCCTCGAGTTGGTTTCGAATCGTGGCCTTTGGTTTGTTGCTTGGAGTCGGGGCGAGTGGCTCGACGTTTGGCGGCGGGGGCGGTGGAGTCCGGCCGAAGATCGCTTCCGAGACCCACACGCCGCGATGGACGGGGCGATGCCGAGTTCCGTCTGATGTGAGCGACAGCACCGATGCGTGCGTGAGTATCCCTCCGCGATGATCCTCGGGGCGCAGTTTCACTTTCTGGAAGTTTGTCGAGTTCAACCGGGGCATTCCGTAATGCATTGCTAACCGAGGGTTGAGCATTGTCCAGTCTGATGTGATGAACTCACGGAGCGGCAAATTCTCCTTGAACACGGTGTCGAAGTAGAGAGTCGTCTCCAGTACCATGCTTTCTTCCAGCCACTTGTCGTAATCGGGATACAACTCGGCGTCGGCGGGGAACTGACCGACGCGGTGGAGTTGCAGCCATTGCTTCGGAAACGCATTCGTGAACCGGTTGATCTTCGCGTCTGCGAGCATCCGTGTGAGTTGGGTACGTAACACATCGGGCTTCGCGAGCGTTCCGTTGCGTGCGGCACCGATGAGTTCCTCATCGGGCATCGAACTCCACAGGAAGTACGACAGTCGCGAGGCGAGTTCCCAGTCGGTGACCTTGGGCCGTTGCTCGGTTGGGGCGCCTTCTTCCAGGTAGTAAAAGTTCTTTGAAGTCAGGATGCCGACCATCGCCGAGCGGTACGCCGAACGGAAGTTCTCGCCTGCTTTGAGTTCACTTTGCATCAACAGAATGTATCGGTCGGTCTCCGCCTCGCTAACAGGCCGACGCCAGGCATTCGAGGCAAACCGCTTCAGAGCAACCCGGGCCTCGGTGAGATCGCCATCTTTGGCCGGGAGCAACCCTTCGCGCTTCTTCTTGTCGGCATCCGTGAGGATCGGGCCATCCATTTCTACCCAATCGACGAGCAGAAGAGGATAGATGGGCTGGCCTTCTTCGTTGAAGAACTTGTAGCCTGTGGGTCGATTCTGAGGTGTGGTTGTCGTGCTCCGAAACGTGAACTTTGTGTTGCTGAGCGTGTGCCCATCGGAGAACATTCCGGGCGATTCGTTCTTGATCGTGTATGCGCCTTCGGGCAGGAATGCTTCGATCTCCACGATCGTCGGCTCACCTTCCGCTGCCAGCACGTCACGCCCCACAATTGACTTCTTCTGGCCGTGATGCCACAACGCGAGGTGCGGGACTCGTCCCTTGAACGAGGGCAACGCACTCATCTGGATCCGGATGCGATACAGACCGGGAGAACTGACATTCAGCAGGTGATGACCATGATCCGGCCACATCAACCAGCGGATCGGCCCGAACTCTCCCTGAGCCTTCCACTTGCCATCGTCTGCGTCCCGGCGGATTTTCTGGGCTTTCGGTGGAGCCGCGGGAAATGCTCGCTCAAGTACAGTTTCTGAGGCTTTGAGATAGCGCTCCACGTGCGACGGCGACAGCGACAGGAGTGAGCCAATGCGATCGAAGCCGTGCCAGCGTGGATCGTCGTTGAAGGCTCCGGGTTGATTCACATCAAAGTAGACGCCCAGCAAATCGTAGACGGTGTGACCGTACTCTTCGCGGCTCAGTCGATAGTGTGTGATCGGGCCGCGCTTGGCCATGCGTGCCGCTTCGCCTTCCTTGAGCCGCGTTGAAATCCAGTCAGCGACCTTGCCCAACTCTTCGGCCTTCGGCTGTGGTTCTTTCTTCGGTGGCATCTCTCCCGCGTTGAGTCGAAACAGCAACTCACCCCATCGCTGTGCAACCGTCTGGTTGGTGAAGTCACGCGAGAGATTGTCGAGGCGGAAGTCGCCCTTCGGCATCTTGTCGTTGTGGCAACGCAGGCAATACGTCTTGAAGAACGGCTGAACGGTGACGTCGAAATCGGCCGGTTCAGCCGCCATCGCAGTGGATGACACGAACACGAATGCGACGCTGACGAGAGTGCGTGTCATCTGGCTGCTCCTGAACTTTTCGTCCGTGGACCGCGGGCGGTTCGCCCGCTGCTGAACATCACCAATCGCAAAACGAGACAACTCAAAGCGATCGATCTCCACAACTTGAGCGAATGCATTTCGTCCGTGGACCGCGGGCGGCTCGCCCGCTGCTGTACATGTTCTGGTGCATCAGTGAACAATCCAAGGTCGCTGAGCAGCTTAGGTTTTAGGGGCGCGCCTCCCGCGGTCCACGGACAAAGACACTTCGCTTACCACTTCGCGCCGGGCGGCTTCGCCCCGGCATTCACCATTCGAATGCTGTACAGTGACGTGCGAGCGGTGATGAACAAGGTCTTGTAATCTTCGCCACCGAAGCAGACGTTGGCCGGTCCTTCAGGCACCACGATCTCTTCCAGTAGCTTGCCTTCTGGGTTGTAGATTTTCACTTTGCCGTGCGTCGTGTAGAGGTTCCCCTTCACATCGACAGCCATGCCATCGCTGCTATCTTTGATCGTGAACTGCTTCTTCCCGAGCACGCCATCCTTGCTGACCTCATAGCAATGAATCCCTGCCGGCAGTTTGTGGTAGGCAGCATCAGGATGCCTGGTGTTGCCGCCGGTATCCGCGATGTAGATACGGCTTTCGTCCGGTGAGAAGTTGATGCCGTTGGGCATGGCGAGATCCTTGACGACGGCTTCCACCTTGCCCGTCGTCGGATCGAATTTGTACACCCAGTGACCCGCGACCTCTGCCTTCTCGGTTAACCCCCACGGCGGATCGGTGAACCACAATGTGCCATCTGAGCGGATCGCCACATCGTTGGGCGAGTTGAGCCGTTTACCGTCGAACTTGTCCACAAGGACCTTGATGCTCCCGTCTTTCTCCGTTCGCACAAGGTTTCTCGCCGCGTGCTGACATGAGATGAGCCGTCCTTCCAGATCGAGGATGTTGCCGTTGGACTGCTCGCTCTTGCGGAATTCGGACAGACCGCCGCCTTCTTTCCACTGCATCAGCTTGCTGTTGGGGATATCGGAGAAAACGAGTTTCTTCTCCGCGGGGAGCCACACGGGCCCTTCGGTGAACTTCATCCCGTCGGCGAGTTTCTTCACCTTCGCGCCGGGTTCGACGAGCGACTTTGGCTCGTCAGCGCCAGCGCTGGTGAGCGCCAATACCAGGGGAATGGTGATGATGGCGGCAAGCGAAACAAACCTCTTCATGCGGACTCCTCTGTTGGGTGAGTGATCAAGGCAGACTCATCGTTTGCGAACGTTTCTGCTCTTCCAGCGATTTGACGCGCTCCTCGAACGGCATCGTGACGAATGCCCAGCGGTCACATTTGAGCCGGACATTTCGGCCGGGTCGATACCCTTCGAGTACTTCCGCGAACTTCAAGCGCAACTGAATTCCGCTGCTCCCCACTGGTGGGTTCTCAATCTCTTTCCAGTCCTGCACGCGTCCAACTTTCCGATCCGCACGATGGAACCATGTCCGCAATGTCTTCTCTGCTGCGGCGACCCAGTAACCCGTTTCGCGGCTGGCTTTCATGTCGTCGTAGAGTGATTGATCCAACCCGCCAAATAGCGTGATCGTAATCATCGCGCCGCCGTAATCGAAGTGTTCCACATGATCGATCCAGCCGGGCAGCCAGCGCTGCTGCTGATACCGCACATGCCGTCGGCGTTGCATTTCCGTGGCGAACGTGCGACTGGCATCATCGAGCCAGACATCGGTGACGACGAACTCCTTGTTTACGGCCCCCTGCGACCAACTCAGATTCAGTTGAACTGTTTGCTCCGGCGCAAGGCTATCGAGATCGACAACCGTTCGCCCCTTCCAGACGCGAGTGCTGGAGTCGATGTCGAACGTGTACTTCCCGTTGATGCCGTCCTTCACGGGTTTGCCCGTTGCGGCGACATCAAGCTTCCCCTTCTTCAAGTCAATCGCCACGATCTTCCACGCCTGCCCTCGACGCTGGTAATAGCTGAAGTCGTCTTCGAGCGTGAGTGCGTGGTTGTTCGGCTGCGCTCTCTGATGTGGTGGGATCGTGTCTTCCTCGCCTGCGGGCGGCAGGTGAAAGTAGCCGTGCATGTGCGTGCCCAGCGGAACGTCGCGGAGTTCCGCTGGAGCGCCGTTGTAGCCGGCCATACCGTAAGGCAGCATCGCGAAGTAGTGCAGGGGGCCATCGCCATCGAGCCGTAATGCACCCCGGCGGTTCACCCCATCAACAAACACCAGTTCTCCAGAGAAGTACTTCCCCGCATCGGCTGAAACGAACTTCGGAGCTTTCGCAACGGCTTCCTTGGTTGGTTCCGCCACGGCGGTTGGTGCTTCCTTCTTCTTCTCCTGGGCGAAGGCGAAAAAGGTCATGACGCAAGCACCGAGCGCGATGATGAAGCCGAACACCCTGATGGAACGTGTCACGCCAACACCTCCGAGATGGTGCTGTTGCTGTCGGCGAACTTCTCCGTCTTGACGTCCATCTTCTGGGCCATCGTGAGCAGCAGGTTGCTGAGCACTGCCTTGCTGTTCACCGGGTTGAAGTAGATGCCCGGGTGCTTGTCGTAGCCCTTGAAATCCTTGATGAGGTTGAAGTCAATGTGGGTGCCATGCTTGAAGCCAAGTTGCGTGCCGCCCGCGAGGATGATCGGCAGGCTCGCGTTCCCGTGGCTATGGCCGTATGCCATGCCGCTGCCGTACAGAGCCATCGTCGTGTCGAGCAGCGGGCCGTCGGCGTCCTTCACCTCGGCAAGCCGGTCGAGGAAGTAGCTGAACTGCTTGATGTTGAAGGCGTCGCTATCCAGCAAGTCTTGCATGAGTTTCGGATTGCCGTTGTGGTGCGAGAGCGAGTGCCGATCTTGCTTCAACCCGATCTCGGGCACGGCCGGCCCTTGCCCCTCGTTGCCCGTGCTGAAGGTGGCCACGCGGGTCATGTCGGTCTGGAAGGCCAGCACCATGATGTCGTACATCGTGCGGAGATACTCGCCGAGCCGATCCAGGGAGATGTCGCGATTCAGTTGTGTCTGCACCGCAGGATCGACCTTCGGTCGCGGTGTGTCGAGCCACTTGTCTGCACGCTGCGTGCGCACCTCCACCTCGCGAACTGAAGTCAGGTACTGTTCCAGTCGGCCACGGTCGTCCTTGCCAAGCTGGTTGCCGAGCGAGTTCGATTCTTCAAGGACCGCGTCGAGGATACTTCCGCGGCGCTGCAATCCCCGGCGCTGTTTCGCGATTCCACCCTGCGGTTCGGTGAACATATCCCGAAACACGACACCCGGACTGGCCTGGGCAGGAAGCTGAATGCCGTCGGCACTGTATGCCAGTGAATGCCCCTGATTGCTCATCTCGATCGAGGAGTAGCGCGTTTGCGGCGCGGTCACCTGTGCCATGAGTTGATCGACCGAGATCGTGTTCCGCTCCGAGGGACCGATCTTCCCACCGGTCAGCCAGATGGTACTGCAATTGTGGTGATTCCCCAGACCGTGCGGGTGATGCAAGCCACTGATCGGCGTGATGACCTTGCGGTGCTTCTCAAGGGCCGCGAGTGGCTTCGAGAGTTTGTAATCCGCCCCGGCTGTGTCCATCTGGTACGCGACTGTATTCACGCCGTTGGGAAGGTAAATGAACACGCTCCGCTTTGGTCGGGTGGCCTTGTCGGCTGCATGGATCGGCCGCATGCAATCGAGCAGGGGCAACGCCAGCGAGACGCCGACTCCACGCAGAATGTGTCGACGATCGAGCAACCATCTCTGTGAGCGAACGTGAGGCATCTCGGAACTCCGCTTTGCAATGTGTTTGTAGCTGGCCTCTGTGAAGCCGGTCTTGTGGGGCGAAGGTCAGCCGGCCTCACAGAGGCCAGCTACAACTGGCACGGGGATTCAACCGCTTATTTTGCTTCAATCACCAACTCGGGGCGGGCCTTGCGTAGCTGCTCGATCCCTGCAGGAGTGAGTTGCTTCATGCCACTGAGTGTAAGCTTTTTGAGTGACTTGGTGGCAGCCAATAACTGAAGACCCTCGTCGTTCACCTGTGCGCTGCCGATCTTGAGTTCCTCCAGCAACGGCAACTGGGCCAGTAACTTCATCGAGTCATTCCCCACGGTCGGGGCATGCGAAATATCCAGCTTGCGAAGCGTGGCGATCTTCGCGGCATGAGCGACGCCGATGGATGTCGCCTGATTGTCGAGCAGCGCGAGGTCTTCGAGGGGCAACTTCGTGAGGGCGGCGACGGCTTCTCCGGTACTGCCCTTCGCGGTGCTGCCGATGCCACAGCGTTTCAACTGCGTCTGGGTTTTCAAGCTCGCGGCACCTTCGTCAGTGAAGCGTGTATGCGCGAACCACAGTCGCCCCGAGATGGGGACTTCCGCGATCGCCCGCAACCCGTCGTCGTTAAGTGGCGTGAAGTGGAAGTTGACGCTCTCCAGCTTTTTCAGGGCTTTGAGATGCGTGAAACCGGTGCCGGTGCATTGCGTCGATGCCAGACCCAGGACACGCAATTCGGTCAGCCCGGCGATGTGTTTCAGCGCCTCGTCCTTGATGGGGGTGAGCGTCAGGTTGAGTTCACGCAGGTTGCTCAGCGCCGCGATGTGCTGCAAGCCATCACCTTGAACCGCACAGTTCGCCAGGTCGAGCCGGCGAAGTGTGGTGACACCCGCGAGCCGTTTCAGCCAGTCGTCGGTCACCTTCTCGTTCCGCCCACCTTTCCCCTTGAGTGGGTTGTTCCCGTTGTACAGGTCGATCGCAGCCGGTATGTCGAGAACCTCAGCTCCTGTATCGCTGGTCGCCAAGTACAGCCACTGCGGGCCAAGCGGTGTCCAAATGAATTTGCCGCCGATCTCCTCGATCTCAGTTTGCAGCGGGAGCATGCTGCGGTTTCGCTTCGCCGCTCGTTCGATCTCAGGGAGCAGGGTGGTCATCTTACTTTGAAGGTTCTTGTCCGCGAGCTTGGCAATCAAGGCCGGGCGATCCACCGAGTCCGCTGTCCCGAGGATCTGCGGCAGTAAGGCCCGATCCGCGGGGGCCGTGACCAGCAACGTCAGGACACCATCCAGATACTTCTTCACGTCCGGGGTCAGTTTCTCGAAGCCGGTGGTTGAGAACGGTTGCCCGAGAGCATGCCGCATGGCGTTGTGCATCAGGTATCGCCCGGCGTCGAGCGTCATGTGAATCTCGTCGCGATAGAGTTCTGCGAGAGACTTGAAGGGCGCTTCCTTCGCGGCGATGTCCTCGGCGATCTTCGCGATGAGATTCTGCGCCATGGTCTGGCGAATCTCGCGGCCTGGGTGAGCTTGCCGAAGTTCGGCGATCAACGCGCGGATATACACCGGGCTATGTGCCATCTGGACTGGTGCCGCGTCACTGCCGAATTCGCCCATGTGCTGAGCGTGTCTGCCCCAGCCCGTGTGAATGACGAAGACTGCCTTTGGCTGCAGTTTCATCCAGGTGGAGATGGTGTCGACATCTTCTTTCAGCGTCGAGCCGAAGTGAGGCTGAACTGAGATGACATCGTATTGCTTGTCGCGCAGGGCTGTTGGCCAGAGGGTCGAGTTCTTGACGCACGGTTTGCCGGGATTGGCGTGAATGAACGGCAGGTTCACTCCACAATCGACATGCCATTGCACATCGCCGGTCAGCCGTTCAGGGACGGTGTCCCATGTCAGTGAATTGCCGATCAGGTAATAGCGAGTTGCAGCGGGGTCACTGGCCGTTCCGTTGGAACAACTCACAGCAACGGCAACCGCACTCAGCAACAAGAGCCTCATCAGATGCGTCATTCTGTTTCTCCGATTGCGGTTGTCACTATAAACGGTGGCGGAATGAGTGAGATTGTGCCAGGGTGCAGTGTAGCTAATTCCCCGTCACCCCCCTCTCCCCCAAAAATCGGGGGCGAGGGGGGTGCGCAGCGTCTTCGCTTCAGCGTACCCAAACTCATTGCCTTCAGAAGAAGCCAATCACCCCCACCTCGCCCCCGATTTTGGGGGAGAGGTCGCGACGAGTCTTCGAGTCGCGGGTGAGGGGGAAACACCTTACTCACCACCGGTAACGGTTCCGATTATTACGCACTGTCTCTCACTTCATCCGAAACAGTTCACTCTGGACGATCCCGTGAATCAACGAACGCAGCCCATACTCGTCCTTGGCAGCACCTTTTACGATGGCCTCGATCGTGGGCTGATCGATCGGCGTCGCGGGTTGGCCTGTGGCGTATGTCAGCAGATGCCGCGACACGCCACGGGCGAGTTGGTCAGAATTCGTCGCCAACATCTCTCGCAGTTGCTTCACTCCCGCGAAGGCTTTGCCGTCCGGGGTAACGCCGGTTGTGTCCACGGGAAGGCCGTCCTTCCACTTGCTCTTCCCCTTGGGTGCGGTGCGGTCCGCCGTGCGGTAGCTCGTGCGGAAGTTGCCCATCACATCGAAGCTCTCCAACGCAAAGCCGTATGGGTCGAACCTGGCGTGGCACGCAGCGCACGATCCCTTACCGCTGTGGAGTGCGAGTTGTTCCCGCAGTGTCTTCGCTCCGCGGGTATCGGGATCGACGGGGTCGATGTTCGCTGGTGGAGGTGGAATCGGGATTCCGAGCAACCGCTCCGCGACCCACACGCCTCGCTTGACTGGCGAAGTGAGTGTGCCGTTCGCGGTCACTTTCATCGTGGAAGCGTGAGTCCAGATGCCACCGAACGGGGTCTCGGCCGGCAAGCGAACCTCGCGGATGCTGAAGCCATCGACACCGGGAATGCTGTAGTGCTTGGCCAATCGGGAATTCACCATCGCCCACTTTGGAGCCACGAAATCGCGCACGCTCAGGTTCTTGTCGAGCATGTGGCGGAACGTCGCTTGTGTTTCCATCACGCTTGAGAACTTCAGCAGGTCGTCGTAATCGGGGTACAGATCCTTGTCGGGTGTCGTGTTCTCGATGCCCCACAAACCGAGCCATTGGTCGAGGAAATCCTTCACGAATCGCTCGGATTTTGGATCCTTCAGCAACCGCTCGGTTTGAGCACGCAACACTTGCGGATCCGAGAGTTTCCCTTTTCGAGCGACATCGAGGAGTTCCTCGTCAGGGGTCGAGTTCCAGAGGAAGTACGACAACCGCGATGCCAGGGCGAAGTCGGTGAGTTTGCCCGGCTTCTCGACGACACAGAGGAAATCGGGCGAGGACACCATCGCCGCCACTTCAGTCACGAACGCGGTGCGCAAAGCAACTCCGCCGTCAGCAGCCTTCATGTAGCTGGTCACGATGCCGGAAAGCTCGGCTGCCGTGAGGTCGCGGCGGTACAACCGGGCACCAATCGCGCCGAACGATTTTGTCACGTAGGCTTGGAGTTCATCGCGTGATAGTTTCGCGGACTTCAGCGTGCCATTCGGCTGATTGAAGACCGTGCGTATTGCCGGTGGCATGTCCGCGGTGAACAATCGCTGGCCAGGCAAGGTCTCGTCCAACTCCTCGACATCGACCCACTGGAGAGCCAACCCCGGACCCTTTCCCAACACCGAGGCTTGCGTGTTCTTCGGCACGGGAACGCCGAGACCCAACGGAATCAGCCGGATGCCATCGTCGATCCCGAAGTCACTGTCTCGACCCGTTCGTAGATACACTTCCGTCTCCACGATGCTCGGCTTCCCGGGCAGAATCTCGATGACCTTGATCAGTTCGAGCAGTTGCGGATACGCGAAGACATGGCCGACGTAGATTCCGACCGGAAGCGGCTTGTCGGTTTGATATCCATACGCCGAGATTCGCAGCCGGTGCAGTCCGGGCTTCCTCGGACCGGGGAAGCCAGACGCTTTCTTGCCGTCGGGGCCGGTGCCTTTCCGTAGTGGTCCAGAGGTAGTGTCGGTGTTGAACGAGACGTGCCAGCCGTCCGCCAACTCGAGCACATGACCTTTCGACTGCTCGCTTCCGACGGACCAGAGACGGGAGGTCACGTTCTTGTCGGGGAGCGCGAACATCCGGTTGACCATGTCCTCGGCGATCCGCAATTGGCCTTCCGTGGTGGCCGTGGAGAAGGGTAGGGCGGCACTGACTTTGTCGTAACCATCCACCCGGCCATCCGCTGGCATCAACCGAACAACAGGCGGGCGGATACCGAAGATGTCCTGCACGGTGTTCGCGTACTCAGTACGAGACAGCCTGCGAAACTTGCTTCGCCCTTCCTGCCGCTGTTGCTCGATCAACAGTGACGTGAACTCTCCGTGTACCCAGGCAGCAAGGGCTTGCTTCTCCGCGGGCTTGAGAGGCTCAGAGCCTTTCGGTGGCATGGTGCCTGCTTCGACCCGATCTAACAGCCGGAACCAGTGGTGGCTTTGCGTGCGGAGTTGTTCCAGCGACCGCGGGCCGGTGAGATCGAGCTTGGCCTTGGGCTTCTCTCCACCGTGGCACTCCGTGCAATGTGCCTGAAGGATCGGCACCACCTGCTTCTGAAACGCAGTCGATGCATCCTCTGCACGAACGGGTGCGTGAACTGCGAACAGCATGAGCAGCGGCAAGAAGGGAACAAAGTGAGTACGCATGGGCAACTCGCGGGATGAAAAATTCGATGGATAGCTGCGGACCCCAACGGGTCCGCGTGTCGCGGCATTGCGGCGGCCGCTTAACTCAATTCTGTGATGGTGCCAGTACCGGTGCCGAACTTGTCCGTCTCTACACCGAATTTCTGGAGCATGTTGACGTACAGCTTGGCGAGCGGCGTGTTGCTGCTGACATTCCCTGCGATGTGCTGCCCATGCTTGTAGCCACCGCCCGCGAGAAGGATCGGCAGGTTCGTTGTGCCGTGCCCGCTTGCATCGCCAAGGTTGCTGCCGATGAGCACCTGCGTGGAATCGAGTAAGCTGGTCGCGCCTTCCTTCGTGTCTCGCAATGACACAAGCAACTCACGAAATGCCGCCATTTTCAGCTTCTCGATGATCTTCAGTTGTTCGATCTTGGCGGGATTACGGCCGTGATGCGAGAGGCCATGGTGGCCTTCTTCGATGCCAGGGATCGGTGGCTTTTCATCCATGCCTCGGATGAAGATGGTGACTACCCGCGTGGAATCTGTTTGCACCGCGAGCTTGGCGAGTTGGAACAGGATCTTTGCGCGCCCGATGCTGTCGCTGCGATCGGAGAATGGGCTGGGGAAGTTCTCGGTCGGTGCGGGCTCGCTCACCTTGGGTTTCGGCCGGTTTACCCACGTTTCTTCCGAGACGAGTTGCTTCTCCAGATCACGAACAGCCTCGGTGTAGTCGGCGATTTGCTGCCGATCGAGTTGGCTCACCGACTTGTTCAATTCGGCGAGGCGTTCCTTCATGCGGTCAAGCATACTCTTGCCGCGTCTGAGCCGATCGAGTTCCCTCTCCACGTCGCCCTTGTTCCCGTCGAGGAACATTCGGGCGTAGATCTGCGACGGAACGCCCATCGCTGGGATTCCGGCCCCGGTTGGCGTGTACGACAACGGGCTTGAATCCAGGGTTGTGAGCGTCATCAGCGGGAACCGCGTTGCTCCTGCGACACGCTGCGAGGCGACCACATCAAGCGACACCGTGTTTCGGAAGCCAGGCCGCGTCGGGTGTCTGGCACTTGTGAGGAAGCACGCTTCCGAAGCGTGATCGCCGCCGATGTCGGGATGTGAAATGCCCGAGAAGACTGTGAACTGCTCGCGAAGGTCGCCAAGCACCTTCAGGTACTCACTTGCTTCGTAATCTTTCCCCGCCTTCGTGGGGAAGAACGCAGGCCCATACAGCCCGAAGCTGGTGCATACGCTGATGATCCGCTTTGGTGGAGACTTCTCCTGAGCGGGAGCCAGGGATTCCAGCCAGGGGAGTGCGAGTATCGCCGAACCGGCTTTCAGTAACCGTCGCCGAGTGAGTTGCGGATTCATGGAGAGACCTGTTCCGTGATTCGTGGTGTCGTCGTAGCGTAGAGTTTACCCACTCGAGCGGCACATGCTACTGTGACGATCACTGATTCGAGATCAGACTGGTCTCACCCGGAACCAATCTTGTCGTTTGCAAGCGAACCCTGAGCACCAGCCAGCGCTCGGGGTTCGACAATAACAAAAGGGCAGCAAGGATCGTGAGCCTACCGCGACGTTCGCACGTTCACCTGCAATAATGATGGGATGGAACCCACCGAACACCGTTCCGCAGTCGGGCAGCTTGCCGACGATCTGCGCTGGCTTGAAGACCACTGCCGACGGCAGCCGGAGTTATCGGCGCACGCCGGCACGCTCCGACTCGCTTCCGCACTCACGCGGAACGTGATCGGGCCATTCCTCGAAGGTCAGCCCGCACGACCGCTGCACGTGGCAGTTGTTGGCGGGGCCGGCGCCGGGAAGAGCACCGTCGTCAACTTCCTCGCGGGGACCGTCGTCGCGGAGGCGAATCCGCAAGCAGGTTACACGCGGCATCCAACGGCGTTCCTCCCCGCAGGGCCAGCGTTCCAGTGGCCGACATACATCGGGTTCATGGGACCGCTCAACCGACTGAGTGGCGAGAAGCCCGCGAACGCCGACGAGGACGTGTATCAGGTCAAGCGCATCCCGGTGCCGAAATCCGGCGACGCCGATCCGCTCTCGGACTTCGTGATCTGGGACTGCCCGGATATGACGACCTGGGCATCCCTGGTTTATGTCAACCGCCTGCTGGAAGTCGCGGCACTGGCCGATGTGGTCATTTATGTCGCGAGCGATGAGCGATACAACGACGAGGTGCCGACACAGTTTCTGCACATGCTCGTGAAAGCTGGCAAGGCCGTCATTGTCGTGCTGACGAAGGTACGAGAGGCACAGGCCGCCGCGCTGACCGATCACTTCCGCCGCGAAATTCTGGGGCGGCTTCCCAAGCTACCCGATGGTTCCGCACCTGCAGTACCAGTGATCGCGTTCCCGCAGATGCCGCAGAGTGAACGCACCGACCCCAGCGGAGCTGGAGCGAAGTACCGGGTGCTGCTACTGAACCAGATTCTGATGGCGGTCGAGTCCGAATCGCAAATGCGAATCCGGACCGTGACGAATGCGGCCAAGTTCCTCAGCACTGCGGGCGAAGGATTGCTCGATGTCGCTCGCCGTGACCTGGCAGAATTCGACGCCTGGAAGACGGCCGTGCTCGCGGGCAAGGCTGACTTCGAGGAACGTTACCGCAAGGAGTTCCTTTCCGGTGAGCAGTTCCACCGGTTCAACCGCTACCGCGATGAACTGATGGACTTGCTGGAACTGCCAGGCGCCGGCCGGATGCTCGGCGGCATGATCTGGCTGCTCCGCTCTCCGTATCGCTGGACTCGGGATTACGTCGCGGGCCTGATTGTGCGGCCCGACGTGTTCAACCTCTCCGAACAGACCGTGCTGACGGCCTCGTTGACGGGCTGGCTCGACACGCTGCACGCGACGGCATTGCGGCGATCAAACTCGCACGCAGTCTGGAAACAGATCGCGATCAGGTTTGACACAGAGCTTGGCCCGCAGGCCCGCGAGCGGTTCAATCAAGAGCTTCGCAACTTCGAGTTGAAAGAAACCGATGAACTCGAGCAGGCTGGACGAAAACTTGTGGAGGGTTTGGAAAAGCGACCCGCGTTGCTGTACTCGTTGCGAGGTGGAAAGTTTGCCCTTGATGTCGTCGTCATTGGTTCCATCGTGTATGCAACCTGGCCGCCGGGATGGTATCTGCTGCTGATCCCGGTCGCGGTTTCGGCCACGCACCAGGCGACCGAACTGAGCATCCGCGGGGTGGCCGAGGGCGCACGTGCTCGTGTGCGCCATCAGCGGGAAAACCTCGTATCGGGCGTGCTGACGGCACCGCTGGCTCAGTGGCTGGCGGAATGGCCCGCGACCGGCGGTTCGAGCATCGAGAAGCTGCAGCAGGTGTTGCACCGCGTTCCCGAGATGATTCGCCAGATGGAACAGCGGGTTCGGGCGAAGGCCACGGAATGGACCGCGAAGCCCGGAACCAGCTTACCTGCGGAACCGGCACCGCTTCCCGAAGCACTGAAAGAGCCGACGACATCATGACAGATGCACCCATCGCCGAGCCACAACCGCTGCTGCGCACCCTCGCCCCTCTGCTTCGCGGACTGGAGCGGCAGGTGCGAGCGTGGCTCGACACACGCCGCCGCTTCCCGCTCACGATGCTCCAGCGTGCCGAACTCGAAGGGCTAGCCGACGACTTGCGCCGTCAGGCCGAGGCACTCGACGTGGACAAGCCACTGCTCACGATCATGCTCATGGGCGGCACTGGTGTCGGCAAATCGACGCTGCTGAACGCTCTCTCCGGGGCACCGATCGCGCAGGCCGCGTTCACACGCCCGACAACCCGCGATCCCGTGGTCTATTTCCACCATTCGGTCCGCTCCGACCGGCTCGACCCGGCGTTGCGTCTCTGCCGTCTTGCTCAGCACGACCGCCCCGGACTCGAACAGAAGATCATCGTCGATACCCCGGACCTCGACTCGAACGACCTCGCCAACCGCGACAAGTTGAAGGCGTTGCTGCCGATGGCCGACATCGTGCTCTATGTCGGCTCGCAGGAGAAGTACCACGACAAGCTGGGTTGGGATTTGTTCAAGGAACAACGCCAGCGCCGGGCGTTCGCGTTCGTGCTGAACAAGTGGGATCGCTGCGTGACGGGCGAGAGTGGACTTCGCCCCGATGAGGATTTGCTCAAGGACTTGAAAGACGAGGGCTTCGCGAATCCGCTGCTATTCCGCACCACAGCCCAGCTGTGGGTCGATTCCGAGGCCAAGTCCGAAGCGTGGCCGCCGCCAACGCCACCCGATCTGCCCGAGGGCGAGCAGTTCACACTGCTGCGAAACTGGCTCGAACTCGGTCTCACCCGGCTCGAAATCGAAGCTGTCAAGGCTCGTGGTGTCGGGCAACTGCTTGCCACGGTTTCGCGAGTCGTGGATACACTCCGGCCGCCTGATCTCAGTACGGAATCGGAGAAGGTTCAGGAGGCGTGGCGACAAACGCTGAAGGCCGAGGCGGATGTGCAGGGCGAAGTGTTGGTGGGCACGCTGGAGCCGTATCAGACGGAAGTGGAACACCACTTCAGCGTCGAGGATCAGCAGCGATACCGTGGGTTGATGTCGGCCTACTTGCGACTCACGACCCGGATGCGATACGCCAAGAGCGGCTTGCGAGATCGCATTCCGTTCGCGGGGCAATTGCTGCCGGGGGCGAAGGTCGAAACGCCGGTCGAGTGGAACCTCGGCGAGTTCGTTCAACAGTGCGCACGCACGGCGGGTGAACGAGTACTCGATCAACGGACCACGGCACTTATCAACCGGTTGCTTGTGGAAGGCGACCAGCGCGGGTTCCCGCTCGCTCTGCTGAGCGAACCGACTTCCGCCATTGGCCGAATGGACTGGCGGGACCGCGTGACCCGAGCCGTCATCGATTCGCTTGCGGAGGTGGAACGCGAGGCGACGAACCCCACTGGTTGGCGGCGTGCGTTGCGTGGGACGCTGACTACGATGGCGAACACACTTCCGGAACTCGCCCTGATCGCCACAGCGGGAACGTTGCTGTTCAACTTCATCGTTCACCAGATTCCGCCGGGCATGTTCGAGATGTCGCTGATTGCTCTGGTGCCGCTTATCGTCATCATTGCAGTTCATCTACTCGTCCTGATGCTGCTGCCGATCCGCTGGCCAGCCATCCGGGAACGGTTTCGATCGAAGCTTGCATCGCGGATGACCGATGAACTGGAGCGAGCCTACCTCCAGGTGCCGGCGAATATTGCGGCAGAGTTGCGTGAGGAGCGGAAGCAAGTTGATGTGTTGATAGCGGAGACGAAAGTGGTGAGCGACTTCCTGGCGGAACGTCAGCAGGCTGCTCAGATAACCGAACTGTACGGGGCGTGACGAATCATTGTGGCTCACTCGGAGCGAGCGGGCCACACCAACCGGAAGTGATCATGGCAGAAGGAAAATGGATCTCAGGTTTGACTCCCGATATGTCAGTGGCAGACGCGGCGAAAGTGGTGCTGTCAACGCGGTTCGAGATCGTGCGGCGTGAGTTGCCCCTGGTTCTTGAGCGACCGTATCACGACCCCGAGCACGTTCACCAGTTGCGGGTCGGAACACGCCGTGCGGCAGCGGCATTGCGGGTGTTCAAGGAGTATCTGCCCCGCAAACAACTCAAGACAGTGCGGCAGCATCTCAGGACAATTCGACAGGCGGCTGGCGATGCACGTGACTGGGACGTATTCCGGCTTGGGCTTTCGGCTTCGAAGGTCATGTCAACGCAAGCCGGGCAGCCGGCCCTCGATTTCCTCCTGGGCTACGCTCTGGGTGAACGCTCTGCTGCGCAGGCACGCCTGAGTGATGCGGTTGTGGCTGCCGGTCCGAAGTTCACAGAAGTGAGCCAGGAGTTGCCGGATCTTGCCCGAGATGGTGACGACACAGAACTGCCGTGCCAGTTTGGTGATCTCGCTGCGCTCCAGTTTGGTACGTTGCTCGGGGCATTCGATGACGAAGTGAAAGCGAACCCGACCGAACCCGAGGCGTTGCATCAGCTTCGCATCCTCGGGAAACGCACCCGCTATGCTCTTGAAATCTTCGTGGGCTGCTTCCCCCCCGCGTTCAAGGATGTCGTTTATCCCGCGGTGGAACATGCCCAGGAAATTCTTGGCGAGATCCAGGACGCAGCCGTGAGTCGTGATCGGCTCCTCGAACTCCGTGACAAGGTGAAGCTGACGATCCCGGACAAGTGGGCGCAACTTCGCAAGGGGTTCGAAGGCTTGATGGCATCGACCCGGGCGAAAGTGCCGGCGGGGAAGAAGGCGTTCCTGAACTGGAAGAAAGACTGGGCCAAGCTGATTTCTGGCTTGCGGCTGGAGATTGTCGCCGCGACCGTCAACATGTGACGATCAGTTCCCAGGGCGTGGTGGTGGGCCAACCGGCGCTCCGAGATCGGGCGGCGGGATACGGTCGATCGGTTCACGTGGACGGTCCGGCTGCCGCAGCCCCGATGGTTTGCTCGGGGCGACACAATCGAGGAACCCCGCGATGGGTGCATTGCTGCACCCCGCAAGTAGTCCAACGACCGCGAGTATGGCGAGTCGCTTCATACCCGGTGGATACCCACGGCCAGCCGGGACTGCAAGAGCGAGTCGTGTTTCGAGACGACTCAACCAAACGTGAAATGTCAAGCAGTTCATGTGCTGGAATTTGATTCCACGCAATCTGCACACCCCGCCTCTGGAACCAAGCGAAATGCGTCTGGAACCATCATTTCAGTCCTGGAACCGTTTGACTTGTCTGGAAGAAAGTTCATCAGAACAATTTCAGGCTCGGCAAGAACGCAGTAAGTGGTTTTCCAGCAGGAAGATATGTACTCGCGTCGCGATCCTAAATGGCAATTCATCTCCGAGTTCGCGTCCGAATCATGCGCCACCGAAATTCCATCGCGATTCATCCTGACCCGCTGATTAGCCGCGACGCGGGGTCTTCGGAGCGGAGCGCGGTTGTGCCGCACGCACACCGCTCTGATTCCCGAAATGAACGCAGACAGCATTCCGGATAGGCTACAACCGGAGGAGGTCAATTCCACCACCAATTTTCGGCCAATAAGCGGACACCATTCCGTATAGGGCACAGTTCTATTACGATGCGCACTTCTTGGCGACGGCCAAAAATTCGCAAGGCCTAAGCATTGGTGAAGTCAGATATAATGTTAAAATAGCGGTGAATTCTAAGCAGATCGTCACTGAAAATAATGCCTGGTAAGGTACTGGCAATATGAGTAACATTGATGCAATATTGAATGATTTGTACAATCCTGACCGATTACTTATATTGAGCGCTCTCAGGAGTTTGCGGACGGTACAGATGGATTACCGTGAACATACTGAGGAGCTTTTGGCAATTCTCGTTCGTGGCATCGCAACGAGAGATAACGAGTTACTTTGGGGAGCAGCGCATGCCTTGTCGATCGGGGGGGACAAATCAGCCGCATCCGCACTGTATGATATCTGGAGAGTTTTGTCCCCCTTGTTCCCGGATTTGAACGCCGATTCGATGCGTGGATGGTGTTGGCAAGTTGTGGGTGTCGCGATGATCTCGTTGATGGATCAGAGTGATTGTGAAGCGCTCGTGGCTACGGGTGATCCGTATCAGCGATCATTGGCAGAGTTTCGTCTGTTTCGAGGCGATGAGATGCAGCGGTTTTGGACTATGGGGCCAGGCCTATGAACGTAAAAATGCCGTGGGAACAACTGCTGTCTACCCTCCGGAAAGACTGTCCGCGGGAAAGGCTGAAATCTGTGGTGGAAGTCGGGAGCACACGATTGTGCAATCGAAGTCGGGGGCGAGGTGATCATTCTGCCACCGTTTGTTCACCTCCCCCTTGTGCTTGATTGATCGCTCGATCCTACAGCCGGCAGATCAGAAGTTCGCGTTCATAGACCATCTCGGGCGGCAGGCGGTCGTGCAGTTCGATGAACAGTTCTTCGTGCCCGAGAACCTCTGCACGCCACGCACTCCGATCGAACGCCTGAAGTTGATCGAACTTTTCCTTGGGGAAGTCGAGGCCACGCCATTCGACATCCTCGTATTGCGGCATCCAGCCGATGGGGGTTTCCTTCCCCGCAGCACGTCCACGTCCGCGATCGATGATCCACTTGAGAACCCGCATGTTCTCGCCGAAACCCGGCCAGATGAATTCCCCTGCGGCGTTCTTGCGGAACCAGTTCACATGGAAGATGCGGGGCGTTTCCGAGAGCGCTCGTTGCATCCGAATCCAGTGGCGGAAGTAATCGCCCATGTGATAGCCACAGAATGGGAGCATTGCCATCGGGTCACGGCGGACTTTCCCCAGTGTGCCCGCAGCGGCGGCCGTCATCTCGGAACCGGAAGTGGCCCCCATGTAGACGCCCGTGCCCCAGTTGAATGCCTGATAAACCAGCGGAACCGTGGTGGCTCGGCGGCCGCCGAATATGATCGCGCTGATGGGGACGCCCGCCGGGTCTTCCCACGCCGGATCGATCGTCGGGCACTGCGACGCGGGTGCTGTGAATCGGGAGTTGGGGTGAGCGGCCTTTGCGCCTGTCTCTCGCGCGATCTGTGGCGTCCAGCGATTCCCTTGCCAGTCGAGGCATTCGGCGGGCGGTTCGTCCGTCATCCCTTCCCACCACACCCCGCCATCGGGCAGGAGTGCGACATTCGTGAAGATCGTGTTGCGCGACAGCGTGGCCATCGCGTTGGGGTTTGTCTTCGGTGATGTGCCGGGAGCCACGCCGAAGAAACCCGCCTCGGGGTTGATCGCACGCAGCCGGTTCTGAGCGTCAGGCTTCAGCCAGGCGATATCGTCGCCAACGGTCCACACCTTCCAGCCTTCGAACCCCGCTGGCGGGATCAGCATGGCGAAGTTCGTCTTGCCGCATGCGGACGGAAACGCGGCCGTGACATACGTCTTCTCACCCTTGGGGTCTTCGACTCCCAGGATGAGCATATGCTCGGCCATCCAGCCTTCGTCGCGGGCAATGTTCGAGGCAATCCGCAGCGCGAAGCACTTCTTCCCGAGCAGCGCGTTGCCACCGTAGCCCGATCCGTACGACCAGATCTCGCGGCTTTCCGGGAAGTGAACGATGTACTTTTCCTTATTGCAAGGCCACGGGACGTCCTGCTCCCCCGGCGTGAGCGGTGCTCCAACTGTGTGCATGCACGGCACAACCCGCTTCTCGCCCTTGTCGATCTCGGCGATTACGGCTGCCCCAATCCGCGCCATGATCCGTGTGTTCACAACCACGTATGGCGAATCGGTGAGCTGCACGCCAATGCGCGACATGGGCGAACCGATTGGTCCCATGCTGAATGCGAGCACGTACATGGTCCGGCCGCGCATCGACCCGTCGAACAGCTCCTTGAGCTTTCGCCGCATCTTGAAGGGGTCTTCCCAGTTGTTGGTGGGTCCAGCCGCCTCCTTGGAATACGAGCAGATAAATGTGCGATCCTCGACCCGGGCCACATCGGTGGCATCGGAACGAGCGTAGTAGCACCCGGGCCACTTCTCTTGATTGAGCTTGATGAACGTGCCGTCTTCGACCATCTGCCCGCAGAGTGTCTCGTATTCTTCCTGTGAGCCATCGACCCAGTGAATGCCGTCCGGCTGGGTGAGTCTCGCCATCTTCTCGACCCACCTGAGCAGGTGGTTATTTGTGCTCAGCGGCGTACCAGGGTTACGGCCATTCCACGGGGAACCCGACGTCTGGGCGACTGGTTTGACGGCATCCGAGGTATTCATGGCGGAATTCTATCCTTCCCCACTGCGGTGTTCGTGACGATCGTTCAACGTGGCCAAACACACAAACTACGAAATGCTCGCCCAGAAGGGTGAGCCTTTCTGCTGACTACGAGAACGCTGCGGTTCCAATGGCTGAGGAACAGGCACAGAATAGCATCACGCCGCGAAGCGTCGCAGGTCTTAACCTCCCCCCTTGTGGGAGAGGTCGCCGCGGAGCGGCGGGTGGGGGGTAAGCGATAGCCCCTCGGATGGGATAAACTTACCCCCCACCCGGCTCGAAGACTCGCCGACCTCCCCCACAAGGGGGGAGGTTAAGAGTCGTACGCCAAAGTCGGGAAGTTGTTCCCGACGTTTTCCTGCGTGAGTGCTAATCCGCCTGGGTGAGAACCGATCACCCCACGACGGCGAACTTGCCGCGTGGTTCCTTCACCATGATCGCGGCCACAGCTCTCCTGAGGCGGGCAATCCCCTCGGGGATCACCTCCGGGCTTGCGATCCCAAAACAGATTCGGCAATGGTTGCTCGGCAGGCTTCCATTCTCGTCGGGGACGTGGCCGAATTCCCCGGGCACGTAGAGCACGCCGGCTTCGAGTGCCGCTGCGACCAAGGGTCCGTTTGGTCCCGTGTCGATTCCGTCGAGCGTGAGCCACACGTACAGCCCGCCCACGGGAACGGTCCACGAGGCGCCCGGCACATCGCGGAATTCCTTGTCGAACGCGGCCAGCATCACATCGCGCTTGTTCCGATACATGGCCTGCAACTTCTCGACGTGACGAGCATACGCCCCGGATTCCATGAGTCGCGCCGTGACATGCTGAGCCAGGTTACCGGAGCCGAAGTCGTGGCTCCCCTTGAGATGCAACACCGCATCCATCACATCGGGCGGCATGATTGCGTACCCGGTCTTCAGACCAGGGGCGCACGGCTTCGAGAACGTGCTGGTGTAGACCACATACTCGTTGGTGGGATCGAACCGCTTCACGCTCGGCAAGTCCGGCCCGGAGCAACGCAATTCCCGGTACGCGGCGTCTTCGAGGATCAGGATGCGGTGATCGGTACTGAAGCGGCGAGCGAGTTCGACCATCTTCGACCGCCGCTCGGTTGCCAGGGTCAGCCCGGTGGGGTTCTGGAAGTAATCGACCGTGTAGATCACCTTCACCCGGCTCAATTCACCAGAGTTCTTCAGTTCTTCGAGGAGCGATTCGAGGGCATCCATCCGCATCCCGTTGTCGTCCATCGGAACGGTGAGCACTCGCGCCCCGTGCGACTGCAACAGGCTGTGATACACGAAGTACGACGGTGCCTCGGCGATGACGATGTCGCCCGGATCGAACAGAACTTCGCCGAGGATGTAGAGCAACTGTTGCGAGCCGGTCGTGATGCAGACATCGGCCACGGTCAGGTTCAACTCCGCAGGCTTCACGCCATCCGCTGTGCAGACGTGGTCTAACACCTGCCGGCGGAGCTTCGGATATCCCTGCGTCGATCCGTACTGCAACGCGGCGCGAGCGGCCACCGGATCGGCCATGATCTCCGCGACAGCCGCTGCGATCTCAGCCACCGGGAATGACTCCTCATCGACCAACCCAGCCGCGAACGAGATCAGCTCTGGGGTTTCCAGTGCTTTCTGCACGTAGTAGGTAATCGGCGAATCGGTTGTCCGGAGCGACTTCTCGGATCGGGCCAGCGGTGTCGGGGGCATTGTGAGGTTCCTTGGCGGTGTAAACGCAAAAAGCCCCGGAGTACAACTCCGGGGCCGACAGCTGAGCGATTGTCGGGAACCCGGAGCTAGTGAATAGCAGCGACGGCAGCCGCGACTGCGACGGCAGCAATACCGGCCACCACTGCCGCGTGGGCAGTTGGTGCAATTCGGATTGCGGGGGCCATCGTCATCGGGAATGCCTGCGGGGGTTCACGAACAGCATTGTTGTACCAGAGCACGGATAACGCGGCAAGCACCCAGGTCGTGCTGGTACAGAATCGAGCGTTCCCGGAACGCAGCCAGGGTTTCGGCCCGGAACCCGTGAGGTCGGTGCTGGCGGTCGGGTCGGCACCAAACTGTCACGATTTGGATTCTGAACGAAGTCCCGCAATTGATTCCCGCATCAACTGAGCAAGGAGAGCCTGGTTGTTCACGTGGAACATTTCGAGGTGCCCTGCGGGGACAACGTGAGACACGACACCCGAAGTCGTCCAGTTACTCCATCCCTTGTTAGGGTCATCGAAGACACAGCCAGGCCAATTTTCCGGTGTAGCTGAAGCGAACAGTATCACCTTGCCATCGAATTTACCGGATGGCCAGTAATGATCGCGTGCCTTGGTCAACGCTCCCCAAACACGTTTGAGATTCTCCTGTGGCACCACTTCCATGCCAGGTACGCCGGGAGCTTCGAGCCAGTGCAAGTTTAGCAATCGCAATACTCGCCCCCTGATTCTTTGGGAGCGCTCCTTGAGGTAAGCAAGCCGTTCGGATGATCTTGCGAAATGCATCAAGTGTGTCCACATTCGCCGAAGCAGGGGTGGTTTCCGAGGGTACCCTGGTGCCAGCATGTCGTAGACGATCAGGAGGGGAACCTCTTTGCCGATAGCTCGTAACTGCAAGGCCAACTCGAACGCGATGATGGCACCAATCGAATAGCCTCCGATAATGAACGGCCCGTCGGGCCGCTCCGCGAGAATCTCATCGCGATAACGGGTGGCGATTGCCTTCATGGATTCTAACGGAGGCTCCGACCCATCCACCCCGACGGCTTTCAGACCATATGCGGGCTGGTCGATCCCAAGGAGGCGGGCAAATTGGTGGAACGCGAAAACGTGCCCGCCAGCTCCCGCGATCAAGTACAGCGGTGGCTTATGCCCGCCTTTCTGAAGCGGAACTAAACAACCCCGCCCGAGTTCCAGTTTGCGTTGAATCAGCGTTGCCAGGCCTCGGACTGTGGGGGATGAGAATAGCGCCTCGATCGACAAGCGATGCCCCAATCGCGACTCAATGCGTGCCATGAGCACGGCCGCCAAGAGCGAGTGACCGCCCAGATCGTAGAAACTATCTGTCACACTGATTGGGTGGACTTTGAGGACTTCTTCCCACAAGTCTTGCAGGGCTCGCTCCGCATCGTTTGCTGATGATTCGAAGACGACTTCAGGCTTCGCCTCAGCGAGATCGGGTGGGGATAAGGCAGCCCGATCCAGTTTTCCGTTCGGGGTCAAAGGGAGTTCATCGAGAAAAATGAAATGTGCGGGGACCATATACTCGGGAAGCTTCGTCTGGAGGAACTTTGTGACCTCCTGAGATTCAGGTCTGGATGTTGTCTGTGGGACGATGTAAGCAGCCAAGTAGACGTGCCCTGTGGCATCGCGGTGATTCTTGACCAGGACTTCGCGAACCGCCGGGTGCTGTGCAAGCACGGCTTCGATCTCACCAAGCTCCACGCGAAATCCCCGAACCTTTACTTGCTGGTCGAGGCGGCCGAGGAACTCGATGTTCCCGTCCGGGAAGTATCGAGCCATATCACCAGTCTTGTAAAGTCGTGGAGCGTCGAGAAGGGGGGAGGGAACGCCCGATGGTGGGGCGAGCGGATCGGGAATGAACCGCTCCGCTGTGAGTTCCGGGCGGTTCAGATAACCGTCTGCAAGAACCAATCCCCCGATGTGCAATTCGCCCGGAACGCCCACCGGGACAGGGTGAAGCCTCTTATCCAGAATATGGTAGCGAGCATTTCGGATCGGCTTGCCGTAGGGAATGCTTGGCCACGAGGGATCGACGGTGCCAACCGGATACCAGTTCGACCAGATCGCCGCTTCAGTCGCCCCGCCGAGGCTCACCACCCGAGCATTTGCAAATCTCGTTCGGACCAGATCTGGCAGAGATACAGGAATCCAATCTCCAGAGAGCATGACCAACTTGAGTTGCTCATGATCATCGCGAGCTCGGTCCTGGTCAAAAAACGGGACTAACTGCTGTAATGCTGCGGGTGCCGAATCCCAAATCGTGATCGCTTCCGTCTGCAAAATCCCCGCGAGTACCGACGGATCACGAAGCTCCACTTCGCTTGCAACGCGAATGGATGCCCCGGTCCCGAGGATGCCGAAGATATCGTAGACCGAGAGGTCGAAGCTCAGTGAAGTGACCCACAGGACTCGATCGGAAGCACCGACTTGGAACGTCGCATTCACCCAATCGAGGACATTTACGACCGGACGATGCCGCAATACGACGCCCTTGGGCCGGCCTGTCGAGCCTGATGTATAGATCACGTAGCAAACATCAGTCGGGCGACTCGTTGGCCCGAGGTTCTGGGAGTCCAAGTCCACCAACTCCGTGGCCATCTGGTCAAGGCAAAGATACCGTGCGTCTCCTTCGGGGAGGTTGTTGATCAACTCCTTTTCCGTGAGAACAATTGCCGCCTTGGTGTCGCTGAGCATGAACGCCAATCGATCGCGCGGGTAGACCGGATCGAGCGGCACGTAAGCACCTCCTGCTTTCAGAACCCCCAGCACTGCAGCGATCATCTCTGCTGAGCGCTTCAAACAGATGCCCACAAATATCCCGGGGACCACCCCTTGGGTCTGGAGATAGCGCGCCAGCCGGTTCGCCTGTGCGTTGAGTTGCTGATAGCTCCACTCCCGCCCGCCCGCGAGTACCGCCACGGCATCAGGCTGACGGCGAACCTGTTCTTCAAAGAGATTCTGAATGCACAGACTGGTTGGGTAATCGCCTGCAGTGTTATTCCATGCAAACAGGATTTGCTTCCGCTCGTCCGGTGTCAAAATCGGCAGGTCAGACACGGGAAGATTCGGTGCGACGCATGCAGCAGTCAGCAAAGTCAGATAGTGATTCGCAAGTCGTTCGATTGCCGCTGTTTCAAAAAGGTCCGTATTAAACTCGATCCACATCCACATGCCACCGTCCGGTAGATCTTCCAACACGAGGCGTAGGTCAAACATCGACGTGTCGTTATGTAGCGGCACATTCTCGGCTATGAGAGAGCCGATGCGGTCCGGAGTGATGGCGATATTCTGGTACTGAAACACAATCTGAAAAAATGGCTGACGTGTGGGTTCGTGTGGTGGCTGAATCGCCTCGACCAGTGCTTCCAGGTCGATGTCAGATCCGGCGAATGCTTCAGTCCGGGTTTGGCGGGCACGCTCCAGAACGTCACGGAATGTTGGCTCTCCTCCCAGGTTCGTCCGGAATACCAGCGTGTTGGTAAAGAACCCGATCACTTCACGTGTTTCAGGACGCTGCCGATTTGCGACCGGAACACCAATAAGCAGATCGTCCTGCCCTGTGTAGCGATGCATGAGCGTTTGAAAGGCGGCCAACCCGACGAGGAACCTGCTGGCCGATTCACTTGCAACCAGTGTGTCGATGCCTTCGACGAGATCCTGCGGGAGGTTGAGGGAGTGAATGGTACCCCGGAAGCTCTGAACTGATGGACGGGGCTTACTAAATGGAAGATCGAGCGGGCTGAGTGGGAGTTTGAGCTTCTCCTTCCAGGCATCCAATCTATGGCGGTATTCGTCGGTGCCAGCGTACCTACGTTGCCAGGTGGCAAAGTCTCCATACTGGATCGGCAGTGGTGGGAGCGATGCCTCATGTCCCTCGCACTCTGCCTCATAATACTCGCCCAAGTTCTGGAAAAAGATGTCGATCGACCGGCCATCGCTCACCGAGTGGTGCATCTTCACCCAGAGAAGGTGCTCCTCTTCCGACAAGACGTAGAGCCGAAAATCCCACAGATAACCTGTAGTTAGATCAAACCGCTTGCTGGCTTCCGCAAGTGCTTGTCGTTTCCCTTCTGCAAGGCGTTCCGACGCTGGGAGGGCACTCAAATCCACCACGGGTAGATCGATCTTGATCGGAGGACTCACGACTTGGGAAAGCACACCATCCTGACTGACGAGTCGAGTGCGCAATGCCTCATGCCGAGCCACCACGCTTTGAAGGCCGCATCGCAATGCGTTGATGTCCATCTCTCCCTGTAAACGGAGCAGGTAGAAGATGTTGTAGACTTCTGGTTTTGCAATAATCTGATCGAGCAACGAGAGACGGCGCTGGCCTGCGGTGGCGGGGAATTGATCTCGCGGTCCGACAATTGAGGGAATTACGGGCGTCTTGTTCAAGGCGATTCGACGCCGTTCATCGATGGCAGAACCTCGGGGTCGAATAGTCATGAGTCGATCTCCGCAGAGAGGAAATATCAAGGGGTTCGCGGAGATTCGAAACCTCAACGACCGTTCGTGATCGCAAGCCAAATCACAGCTTGAGCTAACCTTGTGCCAATCGTTTTCGTTTTGTTCCGTCACTGCAAATGGAACAGCCGCCGAGATCTTAGAAGGGCACTCGTATCGATGATTTGACCCATCTCTGAGCTTTGGGCATCACAGTTGCATGACTTACTGGTTCCCGCGTAGTAAATGCACACAATTGGGAGCTTAGACCTGCGGCTCAGCATGAGCCTCACCCGACTCGCTCTGCCGCCCTGGAATCTCCCGACCTGGAACTTGCCCAATGTGGAACCAGTAGTCACAAGACCTCTCCTGCGTCTCTATATGGGCACATGTGTTTAAACAGCACGAGTCGCATTACCTCTGCCGCCGCAGGCAGCACCGGCCATACCCCCTCCAGTTGAATTCCTACCGGTCAGGAAATTCCTCGCTGACGAACCTGCTTGGAAGCAACTCCGGGAACATGTCGCGGCGGGTTCCGACGCGATCGAAGCTACTCGCAATTTGGTCTGGTGTGCCGTTCGAGATCGAACGACGTGCTCCACAGGTTGCTAATGAAGTGAGTTTGGGAGGCTGCCCCCAAGCAGCGCACGGTGACGAATTTTCCCGGGTCTTAACAAACCGGCTCCAAACGAGGATAAGAACAAGACTATGACTACGACTGACAGGGAACTCGTCCTCGGCTTCTGCCCTAGCGCGGCAGTACAGTCTCGAGTTCATCCGCGGACTCTGGCGACTGAGTACCAGGTCAGCTACGAGCCGATTCCGGGTGATCGCATCGAGAGGATCGGATGGGTCCCAACCGAGTCGAAAGCGTGGAGAGCGGCCTGCATCCGAATGGGGCTGCGGATCAAGCGGCTATGATTACCGCTGTCACGGACGAGAATGGTGTTCAATCAGAGATCCGTGACTGGGTGTCGTGGCATCGGGGGGGAACGCTTGCGCCCCCGTGGTTCCATTACCTGCACGCTGACTACTTGAATAACACCGCCTCCTTGGTCGCGCCTCCTTCACCTATCTCGACTTCTTGGCTCCGGCAGAACTGGTCGCCCCATTCGTGGCAGGGGCGGTTGCACGGTCGTACCCTCCGTGCCTGGCGAACACCACATGAGCGTCCGTCCGCTCTCCACAATCGACGGTCACCAAGTATCGGCCCGCCTGAACTTCGCTCTCATAGAACTTGGCGTCTTCATCCGGGATGCCCCAGCCGACCAGTGCACCGGCCAACCCCGCGATCGCCGCACCGCCGGCCGCGTTGAGCAGTATGGTGCCCAGAGTGCCGATGGCCAACACGGGGCCGATGACAGGAATCACCCCACTGAGGATTCCCAGGCCAACCAACCCACCGACACCGGCTCCGGCGGCCGCGCCGATCGCGGCTCCCTCTGCGGCGTTCGTTTCTCCCGCCCCGTCCGTCTTCACCGTATTTCCGCTGGCGTCCCTGGCCACCAGCCCGATTTGATCGTCCCGGTAGCCCAACTCACGTATGTCGGCGACGGCTTTCTCGGCGGCCGCTTTCGTTGCGAACACGCCGACCTTGGTTGAACACGTCTTGTTCGTTAACACGAGATACTTCCCCACGAGTGTGAAGGATGAGCAGGGATCAGCCGAATGGCCGACCCGAATGGTGAGGGAGACAGAGCACACCTTGTGCCGTGGGGTCACCTGTGCGTCGGTTGGGGATGATCGCGACCGGCAGGCATTGAGCGTCAAGACCGACAAGACATACCGAGCGAGGGGATGGAGAAACTCGGCCTGATCGGCAGTCCCGAACTCGTCCGCTTGAGCAGTTTCAGGAAATCCGTAGCGTCATTGGTTTGGGAGAGCGAGGCTCCATATTTCCTGAAACTGCACGAAGTACAGCTCCCCGTAAGCCGGGGAACAATCGAGATACATTGTTCTGATGTGGCCGCCCTCTGTGAGGCCGGTTTTCGTGTGGTTAACGTGACTTGGAGTCGCAGACCCCGGCTACAAAAACGTTCAAAACTGGTCCCTATATTCTGGAGAACTGCAACAGGCGGCCCTCAGGGCTGGTGGTAAGCCGGATGATCGCCCCGCCCTTTCTCAGTCCACTGGGCAACCAGCACCTCCCTTTTGGGCGCTGATTACACCAGCGTCTCACCGATCAGTCTGAACGTCAGGTTGATTCGCTCGCCGACGTTCTCGATAGTCTTTGGGACGTCGTGCTTCCAAAAGGTCTGCATCGTTCCCGCCATGATAATGAGTGTGCCGCTCTTCACTTGAAATGCCCTGGTCTCTTTCGATTTATTGTGTCGTATCCGAAACTTCCTGGTCGCACCCAGGGACAGCGAGCCGATCACGCTCCCCATGCCCGGCTCGTTGTCGGCGTGAAGACCCACGCTGTCGGCCCCGGAGCGATAGCGATTCAGCAGGCAGTAGTTGTACCGCCCCCGAACCGCCTCAATCTTTTGCTTGATCTCCAGTAAGGTGGGCGTCCACGGGAGGGCTTTGTTTTCTGTGCCCGAATAGAAGTACGTTACGCCCTCGTCGCCGTAGGAAGCAGTGAGCCGTGGCTGCATGTGGCCGAATGCCGCCTTCTTCTGCTCCCAGGCGTACTCGTCCCGCAACTCGGCGAAGTATTGATCAGCGAGGTCGGCTGGCAGGAAGGCTTCGTCGAACAGGAGAATCCCACCATCCGTGAGTTCGATGGTTGTCATGTTGCAGAATTAGGGAGTGGTGATGGGGGGGATAATTGCGACCGAAAACCAAGCGCATTTCCTTACTACTACGGAAGCCGCCTTGTTCTCAGACCGCACCCCGGACCACTCGGAAGTAAACGTAAGTTTTTATGCTGTCAAGAGATAAGGAAAGTGGGCGATACAGGATTTGAACCTGCGACTTCGTCCGTGTGAAGAGAAACGACACGCCGGAAAACAAGCCCAATTCCACGCTTACGATTTCCAAGATTAACAGGTTTTCTGCCCATTTCAATGGGATGCGTGCAGGAAGCGTGCAAGCCCCGTGCACATGATGACCGAACTTGTTCGTGGGTCCGAGGCGTCTGTAATTCGGGACTTCTGCGCCTTCGGCGCGAACGGGGCCAAACTTGGCGATTGATGAATTCAGGACGAGATTGCCTGATGGGAATGGCCCAGACAGAGCAGAAGAACGACCGCGCATATCTCCGGTTTTACACCCACGAGGACAAGCACCGCGAGGGTGCACCTGGCTATACTGGCGGGCTGTCGTGGAACTCTTTATGTTCGGTCGTAACTCCGTATGGATGCACCGGATCGACAGTCCAGGCCGCCAGGACTTTCTCGCGCAGCGTCGCGTCGCTAGCACGCTGCAAAATCAATCATTTCCGGTACTTGCGAGCCGGGCAAGTTTACCCGCGTTGATACAACATGGGAGCCATGTAGATCAACGTTGCCCCCAAATTGCCCCAAACTGCAAGCCACGTCCACCCCGCCAAACAATGGGCCACACGACTGCCAGCTGTCGAAGTGACCGAAGCGCGCAACCGACCCGCAGTGCCTGACTGGAATCTGCATGGTCGGAGACGCTGCCGTTGGCCGCGGGTGATGCGTCCGGGTTTTTTCGGCCTTTCCGGAAGAAGAGGCGGAGACTGAGTGACCCCGGAGTGGACTTCCGACCAGGACAGAATCCCCGATTTCACTCGTTCTTGCTTCCCTTGCATTTAACGCTCTGCTTGGCACCTTTGCATTTGGAACACTTCAGCTACCAGGACCCTGTCACACCATGAACTGCTTGACCGGCCCGGCCTGATCCAACTTCTTCCGAGACATCTCCAGGTCGAAGTCGCCGTAGTGTTTGGTCGGATTTCCGTGGGCGTTGAGCAGGGTGGTGTACCAGTTGCCGATGGTCTTGTGCCCTTCGGTGCCGTGGTAGGGCAGGCGGATGTAGCGGCCGGCCAGATTGAGATTGCACTTGTCGCCCGCCAGGATCACGAAGGGGGCTTCGAAGCCCCAGCCGTGGTGGGTTTCGCCGCCTTCGGGGAAGTACATGATCGTGGTGCTGTCGAACATGGTGCCCTTACCTTCGGGCGTGGCCTTGAGGCGCTCGACGATGCGGGCGACTTGCTTGATCTGCCCGATGCGGATGTTCTCCCGGATCTTGTCCGCCGGGACGCCGCCGTAGCTCTCGTTGTGGCCTATGGCGTGGATGGAAATGAGGTTCGCCTCGTTGCCGGGCAACCCGCGCACGGGCGTCATCAACTCGTCGATCGTGTAGGTCACCACGTTCGTCAGTCCGGTGACGAGGGCCGCGATGAGGATGTCGGTCATCGCCTCCTGCTTCTCCGGGTAGCTGGCATTCGGCCCGCCGTCGGTGTGGATCTTTCCGAGTTGCGGAATGTGCTTCGCGATCGAGTCGGCCATTTTCGACAGCTTCACGTTGCGCGCCCGGATGGCTTCGATCGAACTGATGTGGCCGCTGAGCTTCTGCTTCTCGTAGCCCTTGAGGACACCCTCCTTGAAAGACTCCTCGCTCTCGAGGAACTGGAGCATGGCGTTATCGGAGTTCACGGCCCCGGGATTCGTGACCGCGCGGAAGAGTTCGTTGTGGGCCGTCTGCGGGTCGGCAAAGCAGTAGTTCCGCTGGTGCGGGCCGGAGGCGGAGTAGCCGGAGACGATGCCCGTGCGAAAGGTGGTGTAGTTCCCCGTGAGAGAGAGTTCGACGTGGCCGAAGGGCGAGGGGAAGAGCTTGGCCATCTCGAAGTCGATGGTGGCTCGCTTGATACCGCTCAACGAGTTGCGGTTCGACTTGAAGGCCCCCATGATGGACGAGTACGAGTAGTGGCCGTTCTCGCTCATCGTGCAGGAGAGGCCCTGCAAAATGCAAAGGTTGGACTTGTACTTGTCCAGCGCACGCAGGTACTGCGGCAGTTCGTGCTTGTGCAGGTCCACTTCCAGCGGCTGCTTCTTCGTCTCAAGGGCCTTGTCCTTGTCCGAGAGGCTGGGCAGGGCGACCTCGTTGGGCCGCTCGCCGTTCGACTTGCGGATGAAGATGAACCGCTTGGGAGCCCCGCTCTCGGGCGCGGCTCCCGCGAACGCGCTGAGGGAGGGCGTGAGCGAGAGTGCGCCGGCGCCCGTGACGGCGGACTGGAGGAAGTCTCTTCTGGTTGTCATGGTTACTTTCAGTTGGTGTTGGGTTTGCGGTAAATGAAGGAATCGGAAGTTAAGAGTGAAACGATCACGGCATCGAAGCTGCCGCCGCTTTTCACATAGGCCTGATCGGCATCGATCAACGTTTTTGAGTCCGAGAGCATTTCGTTGCGTCCCAGGAAATACCGGAACGCGTGCCGGATGATGGACTGGCGAACCCTGGTGGACTTCGCGAGGCGTTCCGTGAGGTCGATCGCGTCTCGAATGTCGCCGTCCAGCTTGGGATCGCCAGTCCCGGCGAGCGTGCCCTTCGCATCCACCGGCAGTGTCTTGTAGATGTCGCGCAGGTCGGCCTGAACGGAGCCCTTATCGGGCATCTTCTTGATCAGGTTCTCGGGGTACTCGAGGGCCTCCTCCGTGCGGAAGCGGCCGAAGTCGTCGTAGATTTCAAAGCTGTTGCCCAGCGGGTTCATCCGCTCGTGGCACTTCCAGCAATAAGCCGCTTCGGTCACTTTCGTGAGGCGGCTGCGGAGCGTCTGGTGGTGATCCTCTGGGATCACGACATCCACGGTGACGGGCACATCCGGGACGGTTCCCGCCAGCAGTTTCTCACGCACCCATTTGCCGCGGCGCACCGGATCGGTCTCCGTGTTCCCGGCGAATGCGATGAGCCACGCGGGGTGGGTGAGGATCCCCTTGCGGTGCTCCATTTTGGCGGGTTGTACGGCCGGGTAGTTCCAGTTGGCCATGTCGATGTTGAAACTTTTGGCGACCTCCGAACCCCTCAGATCCTTCCCGGTGCGGGTACGCGCGGTGCTTGCCGCTCCAAAATGGGTTGAAAAGGGTGCTGTTGCGGTCTGCCCTTTGCCGAGGCGCTCCGTCAGGCTGGTCATGATGGCTTTGAAACTCCGCAGCGAGTCCTGACGGCGTTCGTCGAGGCCAATCGTGTCCGGGTTCACACCCGCAATCGGGTGCTCCCGGAAAAAGGGCGCGTGCTCCTTGAGTTGCACGACATCGAAGTTCTGCCAGTTCTTGCCCTTGAAGTGGTCGTAGACTTTTTTCAAACGCTCCGAGCCGGCAGCCATCGCCTGATTGTCGCCGGAGTGGTAAACGTAAAACTCTTCTGTCGTCAGGAGCCGCTCAAACACGTTTTGATCCTGCTTGAGAATATGCTCCACCAGCATATCCGCTTCGCTCACGATCCGCCCGGATGCGCTGTTGTAATCGCCGCCAAAACGCTTGTTGTCCTTGAAGATCGAAAGGAGAGCCGGGTAGCCGAAAAACTCCCGGAAGAAGCGGAGTTTCCGAATCGGCAGGTTGGTGAAACTGTCGTTGAGGGCGATTTTTTCCACGGCCTCGTCCACGAGGTAATACTGCTCGCGGGACTTCAGCATCCGCAGGACTTCGCGCTGATAATCCTCCCGCGTGTTCAGCTTGCCGCTGTTTGCGGCCTCCACGAGTTGCTTATCGGGACTACTGTCCGTCAGCGAGTAAGCGAGTGCGTAGCTGGCATCGCGCGGCGAGAGCATCTTCCGGCCGTGTGCGTCCGCCGGACCCGTCCCGAATTCCTGCCGGTACACGAACTCCGTTTGCAGAATCAGAGTCTGGATGAGTTTCTCAATCGCCGCCTGGTTCCCCAGCGTGGAGAACCAGGATTTCGTGAGCGAAACGAACTTCTCGTTTTCCTGCGCGGTGGGGGTGCGTTCGATGATCCTGGTAAAGAGTTGGTCCACGAGATTGCCGACGACGGCGTCATTCAGGTTGCCCGCCTTGATTCGGTCCTGCTTGAACCCTTCCTGCCATTCGGCCATGCACTTGGCGATCACTTCGCCGAAGCGATCCCCCGCCTTGCGATGCCTCAGAAGTGCAGCGCGGATGACCGCCATCTCCGGTGCCGCGGGCGTGCCGGGCGGACGCGGCCGCTCCTTCGGCTTTCGTTTGATCAGCTCATCCATGTAGCCGCGCATGAATGCAACGCGCAACACAATGGTACGGTCGTTGACCCCGACCGTGAACCAATCCCGCTCGCACTTCAAGATCAACGCATCATCTTTTTCACCGCTGCTGGAATTCCTCTCCATCGCGCCCCAGATCTCGATCAATTCGTCACCCCCTGGCTTGGCGATGTCGAACACCGACTTCTTGAGGGGCTTCCCATCGGGGCCGATGGCGTCCTTGAGCGGTTCTCGCTTGATCGGGATGAATTCGGGCAGCAGGGATTCGTGCTTATCCTTGTAAAGCTCGCGCAGTAGCGGCTCGATGCTGACTCTCAGATAGCTTTCGCGGGCGGCGAGAATCTTCTGGTGCTCCCACTCCCGAGCCATGATGGCGGTGACCGCCGGGAGATAGTTCTTTTTCTGCGACAGAGTCATCAAGTGGGCCGCCGCTTCCTTGGCATTCGTGATCATCGTGAGCAAATGCCCCCCGTCCAGGGTCGCGGTATCGTAGTACCGCACTCCGCTGTGCGTGGGCAGCAGGAACGGGTTCGTAAGGTTCGCACCGGTGTTGCTGCCACCAACGAAGTTCCAGGACTTCCCATCGACGGTGACCCGCGACGTGGCACCCAGCAGCGCCCTGAACTTCGCGTTGAAGATGTATTCGCTGATGAGCCAGCGGCGGTCGGGCGTGTAGCCAGGGAGATCCTTGTACTTGCCGGAGAACAACTTGTCGTGATCGATCACGTTGCCGTATTCCGGCTTCCGCAGTTTGTCTTCGAGCTTCGAGGCGTTGTGCTTCTGCAGTTCCTTGGTGATCCAGTCCATCACGAGGTTGCGCTCGTCTTCCGTGGGCGGCGCCTTTTTCTTCGGCGGCATTTCACCGGTGAACAGTTGCTCCTGGACTCGGTTCAGAAGATCCAACCGCGCGTCCAGCGCGAGGCTGCCGAGATTATTGAGCCGGACGTCGCCCTTCTGGTCGTCAGCGTTGTGGCACGAGAAACAGTGCTTCTCGAGCAACGGCAGTACCTTCTCGCCAACCTTGAATGGTGCCGGCGGATTCGAGGCCGGCTTGCCTTCATCACCTATGGCATGATCTGCGGAGGAGAAAACGACGACGATGACAACGAGAACTCGCTTCATGGTTTGCCTGTTCGATTCGATGGGGCACTGCGGGGCAGCGTACCTCGGAGATCCGGTTGGGTGTTACTTGGTCTGTTTCTTCAGCAACTCAACCATCGCCTGGCCCATGGCTTCGCCCACGTCCATGTAGACCTCCGCCTTGCCGCCGTAGTGGCCGTTGCCGCTGCCGCCTTGTGCCATGGGGTGGGTGTAGACCGTCGCGACATTGCCTTTGAAGTCGGGATGCTTGCCGCTGTTGCCGTCCACGGCGAGGTGGGCCTCCAGCACCTTGCCGCCGTTGCCTCCACTTCCTTTTTTAGATTCACCCATGGTGCCCAGCACGAACTTTGACGCCCTCGACAAAACTAGCCAGCGAGTAATCGACACTTTGGCATGCATTGGAAGCGGTGGCGTTGATCTCGGGTTCTGGAAACGTCTCGGGCCCGGATTCGACCCCAGGTGAGC